>Ga0209399_10000030_pt1 | contig 79582 bp, 81 predicted proteins | sample OV2TP3_FD_184130 | JGI IMG/M metagenome (GOLD analysis project Ga0209399, IMG submission 184130) | Hot spring microbial communities from Beatty, Nevada to study Microbial Dark Matter (Phase II) - OV2 TP3 (SPAdes) (version 3) | ecosystem: Environmental > Aquatic > Thermal springs > Hot (42-90C) ... | reverse complement strand
TGATAGCTGCTTAAGAAAGGAGCCCCGATGACGCAGAGCTGTCGGCTTTTTGCGCTCATATCGGTCCCCATCTGTCTTCTGGTCTTCACGTCTCCGGCTGCCGCGCAGCAGACGACGCTGAAGGCCGACTTCAACGCCAACGGGACGGTGGACTTCGACGACTTCTTCCTGTTCGCTGATGTCTTCGGGACGCGGCGGGGGGAGGTAAGGTTCGACGCGAAGTTCGACCTGAGCGGTAACGGAGCCGTCGATTTCGACGACTTCTTCCTGTTCGCGGAGGACTTCGGGAAGAAGTCCGGGCAGACGGGCGGCGGGGGGACAAGGGAAGTCACGGTCTACATCGCGGACCTGTTCGGGGGACAGGTGGAGCTCGTCAACGTCAAGGACAACCTGAGCGCCGGGACGATTCGCGTCGATCAGCCGAGGGGCCTGGCCTTCTCATCGGACGGCAACGCCCTCTACATCGCCGGCGTGGACACCTTCCACGCAGGGCGGGCGGATGGAAAGCGCGACTTCTCGGTGCCTCTGAGCACGGCCTTCAAGATCGCCCTCTCCCCCGACGGCCAGAAGGCCTACGTGACCAAGGAAGGCGTCCCGGAGGCAGGGGTGACCAGCGGCGTGGCGGTCGTGGACCTGAAGGCGAAGAGGCAGTCCAACTTCATCTCCCTTCCGGGCAGGCCGTCCGGGATCGCCCTCACGCCGGACGGGCGAAAGGCCTACGTGGCCAACCGGACGCGCCGCCTGATCATTCTGGACCTGGTGAAAGAGGCGCTGAAGGACTCCCTCCTGACGACGAACGCCGCCCCCTCCCGCGCCGCCATCTCGCCCGACGGGAACAGGGTCTATCTGAACAACGGAATCAACGACACGATCAACGTCGTGGACACGGCCCTCGGCGGAGGCCCCGAAGGCGCGGACCGGGTCGTCAGGACGCTGGCGACGAAGACCGCCGAGCCCCACCTCTCGGCGTCCATCGTGGACCTGACAGTCTCCCCGGACGGAAAACTGATCTACGCCTCGTCGTTCCGGGTGATCCTGACCACTGCGCCCGGCTCCACCGAGCCGACACCCACGCTGATCGGAGAACTGATCGCGGTGGATGTCGAGACAGGAAAGGTGGACCGCATCCTGCTGGGGGAGACCGTCGCCACCCTCGGCGTCGCGCCCAACGGAAAGACCGCCTACGTGGTGTTCCAGCGTCAGGTCACGGAGGGGTTGGAGGTGGCCATCGTGGACCTCCAGACAAAGAAGGCGATCGGGTCGCTCCCCGTCGCCTTCCTGCAGCCGGTGGACATCAAATTTCGGACGGTCGTGCGTTAAATGTAGGGGCGATCCAGCGGATCGCCCCTACATCCCCGACAGCCCCTTCGCGTAGTCTATCCCCCCCACGACCTCCTCCCGCGTCACGTCTCTCGACAGCGTCACGTCTCCGATCCGGGTCGGCAGGACAAAGGTCAGGACCCCGTCCCGCGCCTTCTTGTCCGACCTCATCCGCTCCAGAATCTTCTCCGTGGGGATGCGGCCCAGGCCGGGGGGGACGCCGAGGCGTCTGAGCACGCGCTCCTGCCGTCCAAAGTCCTCTCCGGGCCAGAGGCCCCGGTCGCGCGCGATCCTCCCGGCGGCGGCCATGCCCAGGAGCACGGCCTCGCCGTGCAGGTAGACGCCGTAGTCCGTGGCGGCCTCGACGGCGTGCCCGACGGTGTGGCCGTAGTTGAGGATCGCCCGGAGGCCGGCCCGCTCAAAGGGGTCGGCCTGGACGACCCCGGCCTTGATCCGGCAGTTCCGCTCGATCAGGGCGTCGATCTCGTCGGGGGCGAGCCGCATGTCCACGACGTCCTCCAGGCAGGCCTCCAGCAGGGCGAACATGACCTCGTCCCGGATGACCGCGTGCTTGACGACCTCGGCCAGGCCCGCCCTGACCTCCCGCTCCGGGAGCGTCCGCAAGAGCGACGTGTCCACGCAGACCAGGCGGGGCTGATGGAACGCCCCGATCAGGTTCTTCCCGCCCGGATGATCCACGCCGGTCTTGCCCCCCACGCTGGCGTCCACCTGCGACACGACGGTCGTGGGCGCCTGCACGAAGTCGATCCCCCGCAGGAAGGTCGCCGCCGCGAACCCCGCCATATCTCCCACGACCCCGCCCCCCAGCGCCACCACCGCCGATCCCCGGTCCAGACGGGCCTCCACCAGGGCATCGTAGATCCCCTTCACCGTGTCGAGCGTCTTGTGCGCCTCGCCGGAGGGGATGATGACCTCACAGACATCTACCCCCGCCGCGTTCAGGCTCTCCACCGCCGTCCGCAGATGATGCCCGGCCACGACGCTGTCGGTGACGACCGCAGCCCTCCGTCCGAGGTCGCGCCCCCGGTAGAGCGCGCCCAGGTCCTTCAGAAGGCCGTGGCCGACGTGGATAGGATAGGATGCGTTGCCTAAATCGACCTGGACAGTTCTCATGATGATGGGCTGTGGGGGCGGTTCGTGAACCGCCCCTGCGACACGGTGTTCAACTGTTGCATGACCAGCTCCGCCGTCTGCTCCGGCGTCCGCTCCTCCAGGGACTCGACAGTGAGGTCCGCCCGCCGGTAGTAGGGTTCCCGCGCCGAGAGCATCGCCCGGACCCTGGCCATGCGCTCCTGGTCGTTCAGCCCGGCCAGCAGGGGGCGGTGGCCTCTCCGGCTGACCCGCTCGAAGATCGTCTCCGGGCTGGCCGAGAGGTAGACGCAGGTCCCGGAGCGCCGGATAACCTCCCAGTTCTCCTCCCGCGTCACCGCACCGCCCCCCAGGGAGATGACCGCGGCGGGCATCTCCGAGGCCCTGCGGACGGCCCGGTGTTCGAGCTGCCGAAACGCCTCCTCCCCGCTCTCCCGGAAGATGTCGGAGATGGGCCTTCCGGCGGCCTCCTCGACGAGGGCGTCGGTGTCGACGAAGTCCCTGCCGAGCCGTGCGGCCAGGATCGCCCCGACCCTGCTCTTGCCCGCGCCCATGAACCCGGTCAGGAAGATGTGGTCCCCCATTCAGGTTTCCGTCCGGTTCCCCGTCTCGTCGTACTGATAGACCTTGTCCTCCGCCTCGTCGCGGGTCTTCCTGTGCGTGCCGTCGCAGTAAGGCTTGTTGGCCGACAGCCCGCAGCCGCAGATGGCCATGGGGAACTTCCCCTCCTTGATGAGGTAGGGGCCCTTCTCCGTGTGCTTGACCAGACGCGCCATGAAAGAACTCCTTTCAAAACAGCCATCAGCCGTCAGCTATCAGCTACCAGCAGAACCCATTTTGTCTTTGCTGACTGCTGATAGCTGATAGCTGATAGCTCTATTCATCGTTCTGCGTTCATCGTTCCTACTTCATCGTTGCTTTTCACATACTCTCCGGCGTCTTCATGCCGAGGAGCTTCAGGCCCTTTTCGAGCACGACCTGGATGCCGTAGACGAGGGCGATGCGCGCCTTCGTCAGGGCCTCGTCCTCGGAGATCACCCGGTGGACATTGTAGAACTGGTTGGCCGCGGCGCACAGGTCGAGCAGGCCGGTGGCGATCACGGAGGGCTCACAGGTCTCCGTCGCCGTGCGCACCTGCCGGGGGAACTGCTCCAGGCGCTTGACCACGGCCGCCTCCTCGTCCGAGGCGAGCAGGCCGAGGTCCGCGCCAGACGGCGGAACCGCGTCGCCGTATCTTCGCAACACGCTGCAATACCGGGCGTGCGTGTACTGCGCGTAGGGGCCGGTCTCGCCGTTGAAGTTGAGGATCTCGTCCCAGTCGAACACCGAGTCCTTGACCCTGCGGCCGGACAGCATGGCGAAGATGACGGCCCCGATGCCCACCTCCTGCGCGACGGCCTCCCGGTCCGGGAGGTCGGGGTTCTTCTCCGCGATGATCTTCCGGGTGAGGTCCACGGCCCGGCCCAGCACATCCTTGAGCAGGACGATGTTGCCGCTCCGGGTGGCCATCGCCTCCCCCTTGAAGCTGAGGAGGCCGTAGGCCACGTGCGCGAGGCCGGAGGCCCAGGGGGCGCCCATCAGCTCCAGGACCTTGAAGAACTGCCGGAAGTGGAGGGACTGCCGGGCGTCGGTCACGTAGAGCATCCGGTCGAAGCGGTATTTCTCGTGGCGGGACAGCGCGGCGCAGATGTCCCGGCTCGCGTAGATGCTCGCCCCGTCGCTCCGCTTGAGGATGCAGGGGGGCATGTCGTAGGCGTCCAGCTTCACGACCAGGGCCCCCTCGCTCGGCACGGCCAGGCCCATGTCTAGGAGCCGGGCCACCACGCCATCGACCTGTTTCGTGTAGGCGCTCTCCCCGGAGTATTCGTCGAACCGGACGCCGAGCATGTCGTAAATCCTGACGTATTCCCGGATGCTCTCCTCCCGGAACCACCGCCAGAGCGCAAGCGCCTCCTCGTCGTCCTCCTCCAGCCTTTTGACCCAGGCGCGGGCCTCGTCCCGCAGGGCCGGGTCCTTCTCCTCCTCCTCCCGGAACCGGACATAGAGCTTGAGAAGCTCGTCGATGGGGCTGGATTCGACCTTCAGCCGGTCGCCCCACCGCTTGAAGGCCGCGATGACCATGCCGATGGGCGTGCCCCAGTCGCCGAGGTGATTGATGCCCACGACCCGGTAGCCCCGCGCCTCGTGGAGCCGGAGAAGGGCGTTGCCCAGGATCGTGGTGATCAGGTGGCCGACGTGAAACTCCTTGGCGATGTTCGGGGAGGAGTAGTCGATGACGACGGTCTGGCCTCTTCCCTCGTCGCCCTCCCCGTAGGACAGGCCCTGCGTCAGCACATCGCCCAGGACGTGCCGCACCAGGGCCTTGCGGTCCACGAAGAAGTTGAGGTAGGGGCCGACGGGCCGGACCTCTGAGAGGAGGTCGCCTGCCTGCACCTTCTCCGCCAGCTCCTTCGCGATCAGCGGCGGGGCCTTCTTCAGAAGCTTGGCCAGGGGAAAGCAGGGAAAGGCGTAGTCGCCCAGTTTCGGGTCGGGCGGGACCTCCACCTTCTCCGCGACCTCAGCGGCGGACACGCCCGACACGGCGCTGATCTGTTGAGAGATATGCTGAACGAATGGGTTGGACATGGCAAAAAGAGAAATTGAAGATTGAAGATTGAAGATTACAAATTGCAAATTCAGGGTTTCTCCCCCACATACACCGTCGCGATGCCGAAGGTCAGGCGATGCTCGCGCACCTCCCGGAACCCGGCCCGCTCCATTACAGCGAGAAAGCCCTGCCCCTCCGGGAACCGCACGACGGACTCATAGAGGTAGGTGTAGGCCACCTCATCCCCGGAGACGAAGGCCCCGATGCGAGGCAGGAGGTTTTTAAAGTAGAACATGTAGAGATGGCTGAGGACCGGCGTCCGGGGCTTCGAAAACTCCAGAATGACGGCCCTGCCCCCACGCCTCAACACCCGCCCCATCTCGCGCAGGCCCGCGTCCAGGCGGGCCACGTTGCGGATGCCGAACCCGACGGTGACGCCGTCGAACATCCCGTCCCTGAACGGCAGCCCCTCCGCGTCGCCGCAGAGGAGGTCCACGGCTCGACCGTTCCGTTTTTCACAGCCGACCCGGAGCATGGGGACCGACAGGTCGACCCCGGTCACGCGGACCGATCCCCGCGAGATGGCCTCGAAGGCAAAGTCCCCCGTGCCGGTGGCCAGGTCCAGGATGCGCCACCCCGGCTGCGGGTCGAGGAGGCGGACGGCCCTTCGCCGCCACCGGACGTCCGTCCCGGCGCTCAGGAGATGGTTCAGGAGGTCGTAGCGGCGCGCGATCCGGTCGAACATCCGGCGGACAAAGTCGCGCCTGGCCTCCGCGTCCTGGACGGTCATGTCCTGAACCTGCCGATCACGGCCCCCTTCATGACCTCCGGAGACGGCTTCAGGCCGGTCCAGATCTCGAACGACCGGGCGCCCTGGTACACGAGCATGTCCAGCCCGCCGAAGGCCCGCGCCCCGGCGGCGCGCGCCTGACGCATGAGCGTCGTCTCCAGCGGGTTGAACACCGTGTCGTAGACCGTCAGGCCCGGATGGAGGGCGGAGGGATCCTCCATCGGCGAACCCTCGACGTTGGGGTGCATGCCAAGGGAGGTGACGTTGACGACCAGCCCGGCGTCCCGGAGGGCTCGCCGCTGTTCGGAGGGGGGGCCGGCCTCGATCCGCTTGCCGGTGACCCCGGCCATGTCTTCAGCCAGGCGCTCCGCCCGCTCCACGGTGCGGTTCAGGAGGGTGATCTGCTCCACATCCGGCGATGTCCCCAGTCCGTAGACCACGGCCCGGCCCGCGCCGCCCGCCCCGATCACGACGACCCTGGCCGGGAGACGCCCCAGTCCCGCCGAGACGCGGAGGGCGGTCAGGATGCCGTAGACGTCGGTGTTGTGGCCGGTCAGCCGGCCATCCGGCTCGCAGAAAATGGTGTTGACCGCGCCCACGGCCCTGGCCTCCTCCGAGACGGCGCTGAGATGCTCCATCACGGCCACCTTGTGCGGGATCGTGACATTCAGCCCCCGGACGCCGAGCGCCCGCATGCCGCGCAGGGCCTCCCCCACGCGGTCCGGGAGCACGTGAAACGCCACGTAGCAGAAGTCCACGCCGAGGGCGGCGATGGCGGCGTTGTGCATGGCCGGCGAGAAGGAGTGGGCGACCGGATGGCCGATCACGCCCAAAATCGTCGTGGTTCCAGAAATGTTCATGTTAGAGGATTCAAGATTCAAGATTTAAGATTTAAGATTTAAGATTTAAGTTCTAACATCTTGAATCTTCAAATTTTGAATCTTGAATTGGGTTTTTATCCCAACAGGTCGGCCAGAAACTGGTCTGCGATCTCCAGGCTCTCCGCCCACGAGCAGCCGTAGATGTGGCGGATGTAGAGAAGCCCCCCGGCGACCATCAGGAGAACGAACAGCGAAAACTTAAGCAGGCATTTCATGTCTTGTCCTCGCGGCCAGGTCCTCGACGGCCTCGACGAACCCCGGCCAGATGCGGTCCAGCCCATCCGCATTTCGGACGGCCGTCTCCCCCTCGGCCCGGAAGGCCAGCAGGGCGAGGGACATGGCCAGGGGGCCATCCCCTTTCGCGTCCACCTCCGCCCCCTGCGGCCTGCGCCCCCCCTCCACCACGACGCCGTCGGGCATCTCCCCGACCCGGATGCCCATCCTGCGGAGGGCCTCCACGAGCGCGTCGATCCGGTCCAGCTCCCCCTCCCGCAGGGCGGCCACCTCCCGCACGACCATCTCGCCGGAGGAGAAGGCCCCGGCTGCGATCCAGAGGGGGGTCTCGTGGAGGAACATCGTCGCGATCTCCCCGGCGATCTTCGTGGGCCGTATCTCCGCGCCCCTCACCTTCAGCGTGCCCGTCGGCTCGCTGCCCGGCTCCGCGCGGTGTTTCTCGACCTCAATCTTGGCGTCCATCCACCCGAAGACCTGGAGCATGCGCCGGCCCTTCGAGTCCAGGCTGACGCCCTGGATCGTCAGGTCGGACCGCGCATAGGAGGAGGCCGCGACGATCAGCGCCATGGCGCAGAGGGCGTTCCACTCGCCCTCAGGGACGGCGATCTCGCCGTGGAGGGCCTTGATCGGTTTGATGAGTTTATCCATGCTCACCTCAATCTTGCTGAATATCCCTTCTTCGACAAAATTTCCATCGCCCGTTCGGCGGCCCGGCGCGTGTCGAACCCCAGGCGGAGCGTCCCGCCCTCGCCCTCGCGCACCTTGAGGACCTCGATGTCGTTGATGTTGACCCCCTCCCCGGCCAGCGCCCCGGCGATGTCGGCGATCACGCCGGGCCGGTCCTCGGCCACGACCAGGATTTCGTGGAGGACGTGGAGGAAGCCCTTGGAGTCCTTCGGGATGCCCCCGCGCACCCGGTTGGCGTAGTCAAAGTCCTGGCCGAGGGCGTCGTCCCCGACCCGGTCGCGCAGCTCCAGCAGGCGCCGGACGTAGCGGTCGATCATCTCCCGGATGACCGGGCCGTTCGTGGCGCAGATGTCGCGCCACATCTCATAGGGGCTGGAGGCGATGCGGGTCAGATCCCGGAACCCCCCGGCGGCCAGCCGGAGGAAGCGCCCGTCCCCCTCGTCCAGCTGCCCGACCGTGCCCACCAGGGCCGTGGCGATCATCTGCGGGAGGTGACTGATGGCGGCGGCGGCGCGGTCGTGGACCTCCGGCGGCATGACCACAGGCTGCGCCCCGATGCGCCGGACAAAGGCGATGAAGCGCTCCTGAACCGCGTCGGGGACGCCGGGGGCGGGCGTCAGGACGTAAATGGCGTTCTGAAACAGAAACGGGTCTGCGGCGGTCACGCCGCTCTTCTCGGACCCGGCCATCGGGTGCCCGCCGATGAAGTGGACGCCCGCCCGGCCCAGGGCCCCGGCCCTGGCCACGACCTCCGCCTTCGTGCTCCCCACATCCGAGACCACCGTCCCGGCCCCCGCGCGCGGGACCACCTCCTCGATCAGAGACAGGATGCGGGAGATGGGCGTGCAGAGGAAGACGGCGTCGGCCCCGGCGATGCCGTCCGGCAGGTCCGCGTAATCGACGCCCCTGTCCACAGCGCCGATGCGCACGGCCTCCTCCACGGTCTGCGGACGGCTGACGCCCACGACCTCCCGGCAGGCCTTCACCCGCTTGCAGGCCAGGCCGAGGGACCCGCCGATCAGGCCGACGCCCACGACGGCGATGCGGTTAAAAAAGGGGCCTTCGTCCATAAGAAAGACCACAGACCACAAGACCACAGACCACAAGACTATAGGTCCTGTGGTCCTGTAGTCTTGTGGTCTCATTTACGGTCATATCGTCCTGTTGAGCGCCGGGACGATGATGCGCAGCTCCCGCATCAGCTCGTCGAACTGTTCGGGGAACAGCGCCTGCGCGCCGTCGGACAGGGCGTGGGCCGGGTCGTTGTGGACCTCGATCATCACGCCGTCCGCCCCGGCGGCCACGGCGGCGCGGGCCATCGGCAGGACCTTGTCCCGGATGCCGGTCCCGTGGCTCGGGTCGGCGATCACGGGGAGGTGGGAGAGCTTGTGGACCACCGGAATGGCGCTGATGTCGAGGGTGTTCCGGGTGTAGGTCTCGAACGTGCGGATGCCCCGCTCGCAGAGCATGACCTGGTGGTTGCCCTCGGACATCACGTACTCCGCGGCCATCAGCCACTCCTCGATGGTGGCCGCCATGCCGCGCTTCAGGAAGACCGGCTTCCGGGTCTTGCCCAGCTCGCGCAGCAGGCTGAAGTTCTGCATGTTCCTGGCCCCGGTCTGGAAGATGTCCGCGTATTCGGTCACCAGGGGGATCTGGCTCCGGTCCATCACCTCGGTGACCACGAGCATGCCGAACCGGTCGGCGGCCTGGCGGAGCAGCTTGAGGCCCTCCTCGCCCATCCCCTGAAAACTGTAAGGGGAGGACCTCGGCTTGAAGGCCCCGCCGCGCAGGATCCTGGCGCCTGCCTTGCTCACGCACTCCGCGATCCCCACAATCTGGTCCCGGCTCTCCACGGAGCAGGGGCCGGCCATGACGACGACCTGATCTCCGCCGATCTCCACGTCCCTGATCCTGATCACGGTGTTCTCCGACCGGAAGGTCCGGCTGACCAGCTTGTAGGGCTCGCTGATCCGGACCACCTCGTGCACGCCCTCCATGACCTGCAGGTCTCTCTCGTCCAGCCCGGTCTTGTCCCCGATCGCCCCGATCACCGTCCGGGTGACCCCCGTGGACCGGTGCGTGCTGAAGCCCATCTCCCTGAGTTTTTCGATCACGGCCTGGATCTGCTCCTCCGTGGCATGACTTTCCATGACGACTACCATGACAGTGCTCCTTGCTATTCCGACCGCTCCTGTTCGAGCCGGCGGGATTCCTCGATGATCTGTTGAAAGATGCGTTTGAGCGCCGCGCCGCTCAGAGGCCCTCCGTTGAGGCCTTCGACCCGGCTCAGGACGGCCATCTCCCGCTCCGGCGCATAGATCGGCCTTCCCTGCGCCTTCTTGATCTTGCCGATCTCCAGCGAGCAGGCCATCCGCCGGTTGAGACTCTCCACGATGGCCGCGTCGATCTCGTCGATCCGGCTGCGCCAGTCCTCGATGTCCATCTATGCGCCTCCCCTGAGAGGTTCGATCAGCGTCTCCACGAACTGCCCGACCCGGCCCACCACGTCCGGGTCTTTGGCGCGCGCCCCCACCTGCCGGACGATGGCGCTGCCCACCACCACGGCGTCGGCGTGACGCCCGACCTCCCGCGACTGCGCCGGGTTTGAGATGCCGAACCCCACGGCCACGGGCTTGGACGAGTGGCGCCGAATCCTCTGAACCATCGCCCCGATGTTCCGTTCCAGACTCTCCCGCTCCCCAGTGACGCCGGTGCGGGAGACATAATAGATGAACCCGGTGGTGCAGTCCGAGATCAGGCGGATGCGGTCATCCCGGCTGGTGGGCGTGAGCAGGAAGATCGTGTCGATCCCCCGCTCATCCATCAGGCGCTTGTAGTCCCGCCCCTCCTCCGGCGGCAGGTCCAGGACGAGGACGCCGTCCGCGCCCACGGCCTTCGCGTCGTGCGCGAAGCGCTCCAGGCCGTAGTTGTGGACCGGGTTGAAGTAGGTGAACAGGACGAGGGGGATCTCCGTGTCCCGCCGCAGGTTCGCGACCAGGTCCACGACCTTTCCGGTGGACGCCCCGGCCCTCAGCGCCCGCTGCGACGCCTCCTGGATGACCGGCCCGTCGGCCAGGGGGTCCGAGAAGGGGATGCCCAGCTCCACGACATCCACGCCCCGGCGGTCCAGCTCCAGGATCAACTGCCGGGTCGTCTCCGTGTCCGGGTCGCCTGCCGTCAGGTAGGCGATGAACCCCGTCCGCCCGCGACGCTTCAGGTCGCTGAATCTGTCCGAGATGCGGCTCATTCGATGCCCTTGAGATACTTGATCGCCTGCTGCACGTCCTTGTCCCCCCGGCCGGAGAGGTTGACGACGATGACCTGATCCCTCCGCATCTGCGGGGCGAGCTTGCGGAGGTGGGCGACGGCGTGGGCGCTCTCCAGGGCCGGGATGATCCCCTCGGCCCGGCTGAGGAGCCGGAACCCCTCCAGGGCCTCCTCGTCCGTGGCGTAGGTGTATTCGATCCGGCCCCGGTCCTTGAAGTAGCAGTGCTCCGGCCCCACGCCGGAGTAGTCCAGCCCGGCGGAGACGGAGTGGGTGAGGCCGATCTGCCCGTCGTCGTCCTGGAGGAGGTAGATCTTCGCGCCGTGCAGCACGCCGAGCCGGCCGGTCTGGAAGCGGGCCGCGTGCTGGCCGGAGGCGATGCCGAGGCCCCCGGCCTCCACGCCGATCAGCCGGACGCCTTCGTCACCGAGGAAGTCGTGGAACAGGCCCATCGCGTTGCTCCCCCCGCCCACGCAGGCCACCAGGCAGTCGGGCAGGCGGCCCTCCATCTCCAGGGCCTGTTTGCGGGCCTCCTCGCCGATCACGCGCTGGAAGTCCCGGACGATCATCGGGTAGGGGTGGGGCCCCAGGACGGAGCCGAAGATGTAAAAGGTGGTCTCCACGTTCGTGACCCAGTCCCGGATGGCCTCGTTGATGGCGTCCTTGAGGGTGCGGCTGCCGGAGGTCACGCCCGTGACCTTTGCGCCCAAAAGGCGCATGCGGAAGACATTGAGGGCCTGGCGCTCCATGTCCTCCGTGCCCATGAAAATCTCGCACTCCAGGCCGAACATGGCCGCCACGGTGGCCGTGGCCACGCCGTGCTGCCCCGCGCCGGTCTCGGCGATGATGCGGGTCTTGCCCATGCGCCGGGCCAGGAGGATCTGCCCCATCGTGTTGTTGATCTTGTGCGCGCCGGTGTGGCAGAGGTCCTCCCGCTTGAGATAGACCTTCGCGCCGCCCAGCGTCTCGGTCAGCCGTCGGGCGAAATAGAGGGGCGTGGGCCGGCCCACGAACTCGCGGAGGTAGCGCCGAAGCTCCTCGTGAAACGCCGGGTCGTCCTTCGCCTGCCGGTAGGCGGCCTCCAGGTCCTCCAGGAGGGCCATCAGGGTCTCCGGCACGAACCGCCCGCCGTAGACGCCGAAGTGGCCGGATTCGTCAGGAAGCGCAGGAGATACGTTCTCTGCTCTGGCGGCTGTCATGTCGATCTGTTACCTCTCTTTTCACATATAGGATTACCCGCGCATTCAAGCCGGAGGAACCGGCGCTTGCCGACCTGAAGCACAGACGCCCTGTCCGCATTCACGACCGCATCGACGTCCTCCACGCGCTGCCCGTCAAGCCTCACCCCGCCCTGCTGGACGAGGCGGCGTCCCTCGCTCCTGCTGGGCGCAAGGCGGGCTTCGATGAGGAGGTCCAGCAGATTCATGGGCGCGGAGAGGGCAAGGGTCGGCATCTCCTCGGGGAGGTCGCGTCTCTGGTGCACCTGTTCAAAATGCGCCGCCGCCCTGTCCGCCGCCTCGTTCCCGTGAAAGATGCCCACGACCTCCCACGCGAGCCGGCGCTTGGCCTCCATGGGGTGGAGGTCCCCGTCCGACAGGCTGCGCTCCAGACCGGCGATCTCTTCGGGCGACCAGCGCGTGACCAGGTTGAAGTAGTTTGGACATCGCCCCGTCGGGCAGGCTCATCACCTTTCCGTACTGCTCCTCGGGCGGCTCGTCAACCCCGATATAGTTGCCCGCCGACTTGCTCATCCTCCTGTGGCCGTCCGTGCCGACCAGGATGGGCAGGGTGATGCAGACCTGGGGGCGCTGCCCGAAGACCTCCTGGAGCCTCCGGCCCGCCATCAGGTTGAAGAGCTGTTCCGTGCCGCCGAGCTGCACGTCCGCCTTCAGTTCGACCGCGTCATAGGCCTGCATCAGGGCATAGAAGAACTCGTGCATCCAGACGGGATCGCCCGCGTCCCAGCGTTTGCGGAAGTTCTCCCGGATCAGAAATTGCTGGACGGTGAAGTGAGAGGCGAGCCGGACCACCTCTCCGAACGAGAGCTTGCCCAGCCAATCGGCATTGTAGCGGACGGCAGTCCGTTCACGGTCCAGGATCTTGAACGCCTGCTCCGCATATGTCCGGGCGTTTTCGGCCACTTCCTCCGGGGGCTTCTGGGGTCGGGCGCTGTCTTTGTCTGACGCATCGCCGATCAGGCCGGTGAAGTTTCCGATCAGGAAGATGACCTCGTGACCCAGGTCCTGAAATCGGCGTAGCCTCCGCATGCTGACCGTGTGGCCGAGGTGGATGTCCGGCGCCGTGGGGTCATAGCCGCAGTAGACCCGCAGGGGGCGGCCTTCGGACAGGCGCTCCCGAAGCTCCCCGGCCATGTGCCGGGCGGTCTGCGGATCTCCGTAGTCCGCCCCGCGCATCAGAAGGACAACCTGTTCGTCGATGGATTTCAACGCTGCCTCTCCGATCCTCTCGCTGCGCGGATGAACGCCTCCACCTTCTCGCGGTCCTTGCGGCCCGGCTCCCTCTCCACGCCGCTGCCCACGTCCACGGCGTAGGGCCGGACCTTCGCGACGGCCTCGGCCACGTTGTCCGGGTTGAGGCCGCCGGACAGGATGATCCGGCCATAGCGCCTGGCCTCGACGGCGACCTCCCAGTTGAACGTCTTCCCCGTCCCGCCCCTCAGGTTGGGGTCGTAGGCGTCGAGCAGAAAGGCGTCGGCCTGGTAGGCGGCCAGGCGCTTCACGTCGAACCCCTCCCCGACCCGGAAGGCCTTGATCACGCGCAGGCCCGGGAATCGGCTGCAGTACTCCGGAGACTCGTCGCCGTGAAGCTGCACGGCCCGGAGGCCGACCAGGCCGGCGACGCCGGCCACCCGGTCGGGCGGCTCGTCCACGAACACGCCCACGGGCGTGACGAAGGGGGGCAGGCCCCGGACGACCTCCGCCGCACGTTCGGGCGGAATGTAAGGCGCGGCCTTCGGGTAGAAGATAAACCCGACGGCGTCCGCGCCGCACTCAACGGCGTACAGAGCGTCGTCCAGATTCGTCGTGCGGCAGATCTTGACCCTGACCATGTCCCAGCAACTCTCGAAGCTTTTTCCCGATGTCCGGCTCCCGCATCAGGCTCTCGCCGACCAGGATGGCGTCGGCCCCGGCGTCCTGAAGACGAACCACATCCTCTCTTGTATGGATGCCGCTCTCGCTGACGACGAGGACCTCCTCCGGGACCTGTCCGATCAGCCGCTCCGTGACGGCAAGGTCCGTCCTGAAGGTCCGGAGGTCCCGGTTGTTGATGCCGACGACCTGCGCCCCGGCGTCCAGGGCGGCCTTTAGCTCGCCCTCCGTGTGGACCTCCACGAGGGCATCCAGGCCCAGGCTGTGCGCCAGGTCGAGGTATTCTTTAAGTTGACCCGCCGACAGGATGCCCACGATCAGCAGGACCGCGTCCGCCCCGATGGCCCGCGCCTCGTAGACCTGGTAGGGGTCGACGGTGAAGTCCTTGCGGAGGAGGGGGAGGTCCACAACCTGCCGGACCTGGGTCAGCGCGCAGGCGCTCCCCTGAAAGTAGCGCTCGTCGGTGAGCACGGAGACGGCCCGCGCCCCGTTGGCCTCGTAGGTCGTCGCGATCTCCGCCGGGTCGAAGTCGGGCCGGATGAGGCCCTTCGACGGGGACGCCTTCTTGACCTCCGCGATGGCGGCGATGCCGTCGGCCCCCCGCAGCGCCCGCGCAAAACGGCGCTCGCCGGGGTCCCCGGCCACCCGGTCCTTTAACGCCTCGAAGGGGAGCCGCCGTTTGCTCTCGGCGACGAACTCCCGTTTGTAGGCGACGATCTCGTCAAGGATCGTAGACATAGCGCTCTTATTCGTTGCTCATCGCCTTGAGTTGCTCCAGCTTCTCCAGCGCCCTGCCGGAGTCGATGGACCTCTGCGCGATGGGGATGCCCCCGGCGATGTCGTCGGCCAGGCCCCCGGCGCATACGGCGGCGGCGGCGTTGAGGAGCACGGCGTCCCGCCTGGGGCCTTCGGCCCCTTTCAGGACGTCGAGGGCGATCCTCGCGTTCACCTGCTCGTCCCCGCCCCGCAGGTCCTGAGGCGACGCCCGCCTCAGGCCGAACTCCTCCGGCGTGACGCGGTAGGTGCGGACCTGTCCGTCTCGCAGCTCGCTGACCTTCGTCTCGCCGGTGAGGGTGATCTCGTCCAGCCCGTCGGCGCCGTGCGCCACGAGCGCCCGTTCAGCGCCGAGGCGGAGGAGGACCCCGGCCAGGGTCTCGGTGAGGGCCGGGCTGTAGACGCCGATGAGCTGCCGCTTCGCGCCCGCCGGGTTGGTCAGGGGGCCCAGGACGTTGAACACGGTCCTTGCCCCGATCTCCCGGCGAGGGCCGACGGCGTGCTTCATGGCCGTGTGGAGCATCGGCGCGAACAGAAAGCCGATGCCGACCTCGTCCAGGCAGCGCCCGACCCGCTCCGGAGAAAGTTCGATGTTCACGCCGAGGGCCTTCAGCACGTCGGCGCTCCCGCACTGGCTGGACATCGCCCGGTTGCCGTGCTTGGCCACGCAGAGGCCCGCGCCGGCCAGGACGAAGGCGGCGGTCGTGGAGATGTTGAACGTCCCGGAGGCGTCCCCGCCCGTCCCGCACGTGTCCACCACGACGGCGTGGCGCGTGACCACCCGCGTGGCCCTCTGACGCATGGCCGAGGCGCACCCGGCGATCTCGTCCACCGTCTCCCCCTTGACCCGGAGGGCGACCAGGAAGGCCCCGATCTGCGCGGGCGTGGCCTCCCCGGCCATGATCTCGTCCATCACGCCTGCGGCCTCCGCCTGCGTGAGATGCTGTCCGTCGATCAGCTTGGCAATGGCTTCGCGGATCATGGCGTCTGCTCCTGGATGGGCTGACCCCAGACCTCTTTGAGCGGGATCTCCAGGCCGGGGAAGAGCGCGGGGCGAAAAGTCTCATCCCCTCCGCAGGTGGACGTCAGGCGGTAAGTCGATCCGTCCAGGACGAACTCCTCCAGCGTCTGGGCCTGCGCGTCTATCAGCCAGAGGTGGGGGACGCCGTGCCGGGCGTAAATGCGCATCTTCTGGATGCGGTCTCTCCGCAGGCTCGACGGGGACAGGATTTCGACGGCCAGGTCCGGAGCGCCCTGAAGGTTCAGCTCCGTGACGACCTTCGAGCGGTCTCTGGAGATGAAGATCAGGTCGGGCTGCAGGACATTGCGCTTGTCCAGCACCACGTCGCACGGGGCCGCAAGGACCTCGCCGAGACCGTGAGACTTGACGTGCGGCCCGATGATCAGGCCCAGATTGAACGAACATCTCTGATGATCGACTCTCGGAGCAGGCGACATGACGAGTTCCCCCTCGATGACCTCGTACCGGTTTCCGTCGTCGGGCAGGGCCGCGTAGTCCTCGTAGGTCCAGATTTTGTCCTGCGGCGTGATCTGGGTCTGAATCGCCATCGCATATCCTCCTCTCACGCATCCAGAAAGTTCTTGAGGAGCTTTTTCCCCTCGGGGGTCAGGATCGACTCCGGGTGGAACTGCACGCCCTCGACGGGCATCGTCTTGTGGCGCAGTCCCATGATCAGGTTGTCAGAGGTCTCCGCCGAGACCTCGAAGCAGTCGGGCAGGGTCTCCCGTCTCACGATCAGGGAGTGGTAGCGCGTGGCCGTGAAGGGATTCTCCAGCCCCCGGAACAGCGTCCGCCCGTCGTGGTGGATCTGGGACACCTTGCCGTGCATGAGGTAGGGGGCGCGCACGACCTCCCCGCCGAAGGCCTGGCCGATGGCCTGGTGGCCCAGGCAGACGCCCAGGAGCGGAATCTTCCCCGAAAAGCGCCGGATCAGGTCCAGGCAGATGCCGGCCTCGTTCGGGGTGCAGGGGCCGGGCGACATGACGATCTTGTCGGGCGCCATCGCAGCGACCTCGTCGAGGGTGATCTTGTCATTCCTGAAAACCCGCAGGTCCGCGCCCAGCTCGCCGAGGTACTGGACCAGGTTGTAGGTGAAGGAGTCGTAGTTGTCGATGACCAGGATCATCAGGTCAGCTCCCCCCTCTCGGCCATTTCCACGGCCCGGATCAGGGCCTTGGACTTGTTGACCGTCTCCTGGTACTCCTCCTCCGGCACGGAGTCGGCCACCAGGCCGCCGCCCGCCTGGATGTAGGCCACCCCGTCCTTGACCACGAGGGTGCGGATGGCGATGCAGGTGTCCAGGTTGCCGGAGAAGTCCAGGTAGCCCACCGCACCCCCGTAGACCCCGCGCCGGGTGGGCTCCAGTTCGTCCAGGATCTCCATCGCCCGGATCTTGGGCGCGCCCGACAGGGTGCCCGCCGGGTAGCACGCGAAGAGGGCGTCGAGGGCGTCCACGCCGGGCCTCAGCGCGCCGCGCACGTTGGAGACGATGTGCATGACGTGGGAGTAGCGCTCCACCGTCATCTGCTCGGTCACGCGCACCGAGTCGAAGCGGGAGACCCTCCCCACGTCGTTCCGGCCCAGGTCCACCAGCATGATGTGCTCGGCGCAGTCCTTGGGGTCGGCCAGCAGCTCGCGCTCCAGGGCCTGGTCCTCCTCCTCGGTCTCCCCCCGCCGCCGCGTCCCGGCGATGGGCCGGACCTGCACGACCCCGTCCTCCACGCGCACGAGCAGCTCCGGGGATGCCCCGACCAGATGCACGCCGTCGAGGGACACGAAGAACATGTAAGGAGAGGGGTTGACGACCCGGAGCATCCGGTAGATGTCGAAGGGATCCACAGTCACCTCCGTCTCGAACCGCTGGGACAGCACGACCTGGAAGATGTCCCCGGCCAGGATGTACTCCTTGCACCGCGCCACCTTCCGGAGGTAGTCCGCCTTCTCCACGTTCGACGTCACCACGCACCGCCCCCTGCCGCGCCGGAGGGAGATGTCCGCCGGAGAGCGCAGGGCCTCCTCTAATGCCTCGATCCGCCTCTGCGCCTCCTCGTAGCGGCCTCTCAGGTCCCCGCCGCCGTCCTTCAACACGTTGGAGATGAGCAGGATCCTGTGTCTGACGTTGTCGAAGGCGACCAGGGTGTCGAAGAAGAGGAAGACGATCTCATCCAGACCCAGGTCGTCCCGTGCGGTGTCGGGAATCTCCTCGACCAGGCGGATGGCGTCGTAGGAGACGTAGCCCACGGCCCCGCCCGTGAACCGGGGCAGCCCCTTCAGGTGGACCGACCTGTAGCGCCGGACCAGCGCCCGCAGCTCCGCGATGGGGTCCCCCTCCCAGGACCGCGTCTCCTCCCGGACGCGGTCCTCCACCGTGATGCGGCGCCCCCGGCTTCGGAAGATCATAAAAGGGGCCACGCCGAGGAACGAATAGCGAGCGATCTTCTCGCCCCCCACCACGCTCTCAAAAAGAAAGGAGTAAGGGTCTCGCCTCCGGGCCTTCAGGTAGGCCGACACCGGCGTCTCCGTGTCCCCCAGGATCTCTTTGTAGACCGGGATCGCGTTGTCCCCCCCAACCATCTCCTGGACCTCTTCTAACGTCGGTCGAATCACGCCCGCTCCTCGCCGAAAATATGATCTAACATATTAGAGATCATTAACATAACACTATCTTCAGAGCGATGTCAAGCGAAAACCTCGCAGGGAGGGCAACAAAAAACCGTGAGCACCTTCAGATGCCCACGGCCTTTGCTCTGTCCTGAATCGAGGTCAACAGCAGTCAGCGCGATGGGCAGTCCCCTCCATAAAAGCGCCAGTAATAATAGAAGCGCGAAGACTCGAAGAAGGATGCCCGGTTTGACGACATAAGGAGGTTTCCTGACTCAAAAAGCCGCAGACGACACAGATTGGAGATTCCAAGATACAGAATCTCAGGGCGGATGTCAAGGCCGAAATTCGCCCAATGGACAGGTCACGCTTTACGCGATTGACCACGAACATATCCGGTATGCCATGCAGCAGTCCATCCGCCCTAACCACAGCCATCCCCATTCCACGTCGACTGCACTCACCCGCACAGAAGCCGCGTGCTGGCCCTGGCTATACCGGGAGCTGAACCTTCTCGTACAGGAACTCCGGCGCAAAGTCTGCGCCGTTTGGCCAGCAGAGCGTACGGAATTCCGGATGCACCGCAAACTGCCTGAAGACAGCCAGATCCTTCAGGGGCTCGAACAGCTCCCCATATAGTTCCTCAGCCAGATCGACATCCCCTTCGGCGCCATCAGCGAACCGAAGGTGGACCGTGTAGTCGCCGACGTACTCTGCATGCTCAACTCTTGGTATCATCTCGCTACTCCAGGGGTGTGATCTTGTAGGATGGAAATGGGGCGGCGGATGCTCCCTTGCGAACATGCCAATCACAATTCCAAGGAATCTCGATAGCTCGGGCATGGACTCTTCTTGCCTCTTCTCTCCCTTGGTCTTGACAGATAACGCTAAAGCTCAGCTGTCGCGACCGCAGAGAGCGGTCGGCTGCAGCGCCTGGTTAGGCCCGCTATCCCTCAGCCGGCTCAGTTCCTCCTTGCACGTCAGGTACCGTCGGAGGGAATCCGTTGCTCCCGGCACGTCCGCTCGTATGTCGCCCCCAGGTTCACCGGTAAACAAAGGCCGCCACGCAGCCACAGCGGCATCGTAGGAAACGGATGTCCCACTGCCAACATCTCCTGCCAGATATCCAGACTCGGTTGCCCTCCGCGCTCCACTGGCCGATAGGCGACCGAATAGAGTTCGGCCTTTATGGGCACCCCAACGGGCGCATGGAGACGAGCCAAGAGTTCGTCGTGGAGGTTCGCCCTCCGATCAGTCACCACATCTACGACAACCAGCCCGATCCCCTGTTGCAGATAGGTGGCGCACTTGGAGACGAAGGCATCCCGGTGAGCCGGGCGATCCTTGTTTGCCGGGCTCACTAACTCGATGGCCCCAGCTAGGGTCGGGCCCGCCTCCCGGCTAAAAACCAGCACTTCCACGACGTCAGTGATGACGGAGATGGGGACAGTCTGCGTAGGGGCAGGGGCAGCCCACCCCGCACCTACACCAGCCGACCCCGGCCCGGCTTCCTCAAAGGTGGCCACATCGATCTCGATGCCGAACTGCACGTTCGCTTCAGCAAAGTAGCCTTCAGGCAGCCGCTGGTTCAAATCGGCGGCGAGGTAAGTCGCCCAAGCGTTGTGGAAGGCGTGCCAGTGACGCCGAAGGCTGAGGGGCGGCCGAAAATGGTCTTGCAATGCCATGGTGAGAATCCCCTCTTACAAATGCGAAGCCCAGGGCCGAACGACTCAGGTCAGCGGCGGGCGCGGTGAACGGCTCCAACGGCGCAAACGCTCCTATGCGCCCGTCCGCTGCACCGGCTGGTTGGGCAAGATCCCACCCAGCCTCCAATGGTTCTCTCCGGGAGACTGACTCGCTGGTCGTTAATCGGGGGCGCCTCTTACGACGCGGGCGGAGGGAGGAACTCGATGCCATACCGCGCGCAAACCTGGAAGACCCTGGGCATATCCGGCGGATCGTCGGGAAGCGCGCTCAACTCCTCCATACACTGCTCGAACCCCCCAGGGGTCGCCAGCACAAGCATCCGGCCCGGAGTGGAACTGAGAAACTTGAAGGCGTGGGGGATACCGCGAGGAAGGTAGACCGTGGCTCCCGGGCCTGCCCGCACGATTTGATCGCCGCAGTGGAACTCGTACTCGCCTTCCAGGATGTAGAACGTCTCGTCCTCCCGGGAGTGGACGTGAGGCGGCAGGTACGTTCCGGCAGGGTTGGTATTGTCCAGAAGCGTGAAGGCTCCCCCGCTATCCTGGCTGCTTACCTTGACGAGGAATTCGACGCCGCCGAAGATGCGCAGCTTCTTGCCTTCGTTTGGTTGAAGGATGGTTGGCCTCATGGGTATTCCTCCTCTCTTGGTTGCCGACGCACCGGTATTGGTCGCCATGCTCGGCAATCCGTTGGTATGGTTTTTTTATTCGCACAAATAACGACTCTCCTTGCGGCGGCAGATAAAAGATCAGAGTGACAAGGCCGGGTGGATGCTTGTGCGGCCCAACTTGTTATTGAGCCGCCTACATCCACGGATAATCCATTACACCCCGCCTACATCCGGGGATAATCCATTACACGTGCCTGGATTTGTGGATATCCCATTCGACGCGGCGAGATCATATTTTCTGGCACGCTTATTGCGGCTGTACCGCTAAGAATTGTAAGAGCAGGCTCCTAATTCACAGATTTTCAAAAGAGATCCGTGCTTTCTTCTGCAAAATCGGTGTGTATATTCCTTTCCACTGGTGTATACAACATCCCAGGGTTGACTATACCAAGGAAAAAATGATGTCCCCTACGCAACCCTCTGTCGTAAGACCGGCTAAGAAATTGCTCGACCAGGTTCGCGAGGTCATCCGACGCAAACATTACTCATGTAAAACGGAGAAGTCCTACGTCGCCTGGATAAAGCGCTTCATCTTGTTCCACGGCAAGAGACACCCAAGGGAAATGGGCAAAACCGAGATCGAAGCCTACCTCACCTATCTGGCCCAGGATCGCAAAGTAGCGGCAGCAACACAAAATCAAGCGTTCAATGCGATTCTCTTTCTTTACAGAAACGTGCTTCAAGTCGAGCTGGAGGGTGCTCTCAATGCGGTTCGGGCGAGGCGCCCAGAGCGTGTTCCCACGGTTTTAACCCGTGAGGAAGTTCACCTCATCCTCGATGCCATGTCTGGTCCACCGCAACTCATAGTTCAGTTGCTGTACGGTTGCGGATTGCGCTTGATGGAGGACCTTCGGTTGAGAGTGAAGGATATAGATTTCGGACTGAATCAACTCGTGATCCGCGATGCCAAGGGAATGAAGGATCGGGTGACCATGTTGCCTGAGCTTCTCAGGGGAAGTCTGCAGAAGCAGTTGCTGCGGACTCGCCTGGTACACAAAAAAGATCTGGCCAGAGGATATGGCCGGGTGGTGTTGCCCTATGCGCTGGCCCGCAAATATCCCGGTGCAGACCGGGAATGGGGCTGGCAATACGTGTTCCCGGCCAGCCGGTTGTACCAGGAAAGAGAGACCGGAATCGTCAGACGGCATCACCTGCACGAGAGTTGCGTGCAGAAAGCGTTGCGCGTGGCGGCGCGGATAGCCGGCATTGCCAAGCCAGTCCATTGTCATATCTTCCGCCACAGCTTTGCAACCCATCTACTGGAGGCGGGTTACGACATCCGCACGGTGCAGGAATTACTCGGCCATAAAGATGTGAGCACGACCATGATTTACACCCACGTGCTCAATCGCGGCGGACTGGCCGTGCGCAGTCCGCTGGATAGTTGACCTGCAAAAAGGGCGACCGCAAGGGTCGCCCTCAGTCCTGCCGTCGATGGTGTTGACCTCGATCCTGACCTGCAAAAAGAGCAAGCGGGGGCCGCCCCTACTCGGTCTTGCCGTCGATGGTCCCGACCTCGATCTTGAGGTCCGCCCGGTCGATGATCCGGTCGATGCGCCCGTCGCTGATCCAGACCACCCGGTCCGACACGTCGAGCATCTTGTGGTCGTGCGTGGCCGTCACGATGGTGACGCCCGACTGCTTGTTCATCTCCCGCAAAAGGTCGATGATCTCCGTCCCGGTCTTCAGGTCCAGGTTGCCCGTCGGCTCGTCGGCCAGGATGATCGCCGGGTCGTTGGCCATCGCGCGCGCCACGGCCACCCGCTGCTGCTGCCCCCCCGACAGCTCATAGGGTTTGTGAGAGACCCGTTGGCCCAGGCCGACCTTGTCCAGCAGGGTCACGCCCTTGTCCCGCGCCTCGTCGGAGGTCAGCCCTGCGAACACCATCGGCAGGGTGACGTTCTCCAGCGCCGTCATCACGGGGATGAGGTTGAACGACTGGAAGATGTAGCCGATCTTCCGGCAGCGCAGCCAGGCCAACTCGTAGGCGTCTAACTGCGCCACGTCCACGTCGTCGATGTAGACCTTTCCGGACGTGGGCTTGTCCAGGCCGCCGATCATGTTGAACAGGGTGCTCTTCCCGGACCCGGACGGCCCCATAATGGAGATGTACTCGCCGGCCTCGATCTCAATGTTGACCCCCTTGAGGGCCTCCAGCTCGACCTCCCCCATCTTGTAGACCTTCTTCACTTCCTGCGTCCGCACCACCGCCATAAGTCAAACCCTCAAGTTAGACTTCCAGCCTCATCGCGTCAACGGGTTCCATCTTGGCCGCCTTGTAGGCCGGGAGGATACCGCCAAACAGGGAGAGAAATGAGCCAACGGCCACGGCCAGAAGCGCATTCTTCAACAGCTCCAGGCCGGGGAGATGGGTGAAGATCACCATCCCGTAGCCGACGAGGTTGATGATCAGCGTCAGCAGAAAGCCGACGACGACGCCGATGATCGTCCCCGCGCTCCCCTGGAACGCGGACTCCAGGAGAAAGAGCTTGATGATGAAGGAGTCGAGCGCGCCAAGACACTTCATCGTCCCGATCTCCCGAAACCGCTCCGTGACCGACATCAGCATGGCGTTGGTGATCCCCACCAGGCAGACCAGGAGGGAGAGCACGACCAGCCACGTGTTCTTGGACCGCTCCTGGGCCGCCGCCTCGCTGTCCGCGTCCACGTCGATCCCCTTCCGCTGGAGCTGCAGGTTGATCGCGGGGTCGTTCGCGGCCTTGAGTTCGGCGATGAGGGCGTTGGTCGTCCAGATCGACATCAGGAAGGCGATGGCCAGAATGATGCCGCTGGCCGTGATCAGAGACCGTCCGAACCTGATCCGGACGCTGTTGATGCTGATCTCCACCGCCTTGCTCCAGGGGAGGTTGACCTGCTGGGCGATCTCCGTGGGAGCAGCACCGACGATCGGCTGACCGACGGCCATGGGGAAAGTACCTCCTGAAAACAAGTCCTGAGTAATGAGTCCTGAGTAATGAGTCCTGAGTAAAGGCAAAAACGCTGTTCTCTGTTTTTACTCAGCACTCAGCACTCAGCACTATTTTTTCACCTTCCGGCGATTCGAGGCGTTGAGCACGTCGGGGTTCACGATCGTGGGCGGCTTCTCCCCCTTGAGGGCCGCGATCAGGTTCTCCGCGGCAAGGGTCGCCATGTCGTCCCGGGTCTTGTGGGTGGCGCTGGCGATGTGGGGGCAGATCACGGCGTTGTCCAGGCCGGCCAGCCCCGGCATCAGCAGGGGCTCGTATTCGTAGACGTCCAGGCCAGCCCCGGCGATCCAGCCCTCCCGAAGGGCGTGGACCAGGGCCTGCTCGTCGATGACCGGACCGCGGGAGGTGTTGATCAGATAGGCCGTGGGCTTCATCATCCGGAGCTCCCGCTCGCCGACGTAGTGTTTCGTCCCGGCGTCCAGGGAGACGTGTACGGAGATGAAGTCCGACTCCTTGAACAGGGTGTCCTTATCCACCTGCCTGGCCCCCATCTCCTTCTCCAGGAACTCGTTGCGGTAGAGGTCGCAGTAGAGGACCTTCATGTTCCATCCCCTGGACTTCACGGCCATCGCGGTGCCGATGCGCCCGGCCCCGCAGATGCCGAGGGTCCTGCCCGCGATGTCCCCCCCTCGGAACATCATCGGGGCCCACCCCTCGTACTTCCCCGCCCGGAGGAACTTGTCGGACTCGACGATCCGGCGGGTCACCGAAAACAGGAGCGCCCAGGCCATGTCGGAGGTGGCCTCGGTCAGCACCCCCGGCGTGTTGGAGACCATGATGCCGTGTTTCGTGCAGGTCGGGACATCGACGTTGTTGAACCCGACGGCGTAGTTGGCGAAGATGACCGTCTTATCGGCGACCTGGCAGGCCTCCTCGTCCACCCGCTCGGTCAGCAGGGTGACGACGCCGTCCCGCCCCTTGATGTTGTCGAGGAACTCCTGCCGGGTGAGCATCCGGTCGTGGGGGTTCACATCGACGACCTCGCAGTGTTTATGGAGCAGGTCCATGCCCGGCTTCGGGAGCAGCCGGGTGACGTAGACGTTCCAACCCATGAAAGGCTCCTTTCTATCTTATCCTTCCGACCTCTTCACCGGCGCGTCCCCGGCGGGAGGCCGCCCCGGGGGCGCCTTCTCCGTTCCGGTCCGCCACGAGCTGCTCCGCCTGGTCGAACAGGTTGAGCGCCTGGTGGACCTCCGGGTCCAGGCGGGCGTTGACCTGAAATTGCTCATCCCGGCCCCACCTCGAAACGGCGATCTCCTGCATGATGACCCGCCGGATGAAGTCGAGACTGGCCTCAAACTCCTCCTCCCTCACCGCAATCCCTCTGTCCTCGATGACCCGCCTGATGTCGGCGAGGTCTCTCCTGCTCAGCTCGAAGCTGGCGATGAACCTGCCCAGGTCGTTCAACTCGGACCGATGCGCGCTGGCGTAATGGGTGGCAAAATTGAACAGGATATTCTCCCTGTCCAGCCTCCGCTCCAGGGCATTCAGGGTGTCCGCCTTCAGCGCCACGTCGGGCGCGATGCCGCCGCCGCCGTAGACCCTTCTCTGGCGGTTCATCGTGTAGTAGACCGGGCGTTTGGCCGTCTCGCTGGAGTCGGTCGGAGAGGCGCCGGCCCCCTCGATGTAGGCCATCCGGTCCTCCGTGTAGGGCCTCTGGATGAGCCTCCCGCTGGGGGTGTAGTAGCGGGCCACGGTCAGCAGCACGGCGGCGCCGTTCTGGAGTTCAAACTTGTTCTGGACGAGGCCCTTGCCAAAGCTCGTCTGCCCCACGATCAGCGCCCGGTCGTGGTCCTGGAGCGCCCCTGCGACGATCTCGGACGCCGAGGCCGAGGCATTGTTGATCATCACGATGACCGGGTAGAGGGGATGCTCGGCCCCCCGCTGCGCAAAGTGCTCCTCGCTGGAGTTGGGGCGACGCCCCCGCGTGTAGACGATCATCTGACCCTTGTCGATGAACCGGTCGACCATCTGTACGGCCTGGTCCAGGTAGCCGCCCCCGTTGTTCCGCAGGTTGAGGATGAGCTTTTTCATGCCCTCTCTCTTGAGCTTTCCGAGGGCCTCGTCAAACTCTTCGGCGGTCTTCCGGGAGAAGCGGGTGATCCAGATATACCCCACGTCCGGGCGGATCATGAAGGCGGACTGCACGCTGGAGATCTCGATCTTGTCGCGGGTGATGGTGAATTCGAGGGGGTTCTCCTCCCCCTCCCGGCTGACCGTCACGCGGACCTTCGTGCCCTTGGGGCCTTTGAGCCTCTCCATGACCTGGTATTCCTTGATGCCGAGGGCCGACTTCCCGTCGATCTTGACGATCTTGTCCCCGGCCCGCAGGCCGACCGCGTAGGCCGGGGAGCCAGGGATGGGAGACATCACGGTCAAGACGCCGTTGATGACGTCAAAATGGATGCCAATGCCCTCGAACTCCCCCTCGAAGCGCTCCTGAACCTGTTTGCTGTTTTCAGGAGAGATATACGTCGAGTGAGGGTCCAGCTTCATCAGCATCCCCTCGATGGCGCCGTCGAGCAGTCTCTCCTGGTCGACCTCCTCGACGTAGTTGTCGCGTACCAGAGAGGCTATCCGGGTGAGCGCATTCCACTGCTGGAGCGGCGTGCCGCGCCCGGAGGCCTGCACGTAGTCGATGGCTGCGGCCCCTGTCGCAAACACGGCGACCAGGACGAGGAGGCCGATCATTTTTCGATTCTTGAACACAGAGCCCTCTTAAAATTCTGACCCCGTTGCTGTTGAGAAAACCTGCCCAGACCACCCAGACACCGGAACTCAAAGTAACATACACTTCAGCGCGAGAGATGTCAAGACAATTTGTCTGCGCCCGCCGACCGACCGACCGCGCGCCGGCGACGGGATCGGGGCCTGAACGCAAAGACGAGGAGTTGCTTGGTGAACAGCAAGTACTCTTTAAAGTTCAGCTTGCTGGAGCTGTACTCCCGATCTCTGAAGATGAAGGGGATCTCCAGGGTTGAGGCGTAGTCGCCTTTGACCAGGATTTCAAGCAGAATCTTGAACCCCGGAGAGGTGAGCTGCAGGCCCTCTATCACGGATCGGTGCAGGAAAAAGTAGCCGCTCAGCGGGTCGTGGACGCCCGTCAGCATTCGGGCGAAGAAGACCCCTGTCTGCGAGATCAGCTTTCGATGCCAGGGCCATTTCTCGACGCGGCTCTCCGGGTTGTATCGGCTCCCGACGGTGATATCGTATCGTTCAAGCTGGGTGATCAGGTCGGGCAACACCGCCGGGTCGTGGCTCAGGTCGGCGTCCATCACCCCCAGCAGCGGACGGTCCGACGCCCGGAAGCCCTCCATCACCGCGCTGCCCAGCCCGAACCTCCCCGCCCGGTGGATGACCCTGATGGGGTAGCGGTCGCGGAGTCGCTCCGCCACCTCTCCGGTGCCGTCGGGGGAGTTGTCGTCCACGACGATCAGCTCCAGGTCGATGTCCGGGCGCTGCCGAACAATCGCGAACACCTCCTCCGCCAGCAGCGGAATGTTCTCCCGCTCGTTGTAGGTCGGCGTGATCAGAGAGATAAGGAATCGGGGATCGGGCATGAAGGCGTGATGGAGCGCGACGATCTATCGCTGCTATGGTGGAGCACGGCGATTTATCGCCGTGTGCTGTAGCGCGGCGATTTATCGCCGCGTGGGTATCCGATCCTCGATGATGTACAGCTTTCTTTCAATCCAGGGCCTTCAGGTCGCCGACCTGCTCCGCCAGCACGTTCAGGGCCTCGTCAAAGGGGCGGGGGCGAACCTGAAACTGCCGCTGGACCAGGTCGGCCTTCAGGCCTGACCTGAGGGGGCGTGGCGCGACCTGGCGCAACTCCTGCGTGGTGGTCGGAATCACCAGGCCTTCGTCCAGCCCGAACCTCCGGCAGATTCGGAGGGCCATCTCATAGCGGCTCAGGAGGTCCGCCCCCGCAAAATGGAACAGGCCGGCGACATTCCGGGGGCAGAGGTCGATCAGAAAGTCGGCCAGGTCGTCGGCCAGCGTGGGCGTCCCCCACTGGTCCGTGACCACCCGGACGGCCGCGCCCCCCCTGAGGGCGCGGATCAGCCACGTGACAAAATTGGGCCGGACCCCGCGGGCGTGCCCGAACAGCACGACGGTCCTCACGACGGCCCCTCGCATCGAGAGGACGAGGCGTTCGCTCTCCAGTTTGGTCAGGCCATAGGTGCTGAGCGGGTTCGTCGGGTCGGCCTCGGAGTAGGGCCCCGCCGTTCCGTCAAAGACATAGTCGGTGGAGAGGCTCACGAGGCCGATGCGGAGGGCCTCGCAGGCCCGCACGACATTTTCTGTCCCTCCGACGTTGGTGCGCCAGGCCAGGTCGCGCTCCACCTCACACCTGTCCACGTCCGTCAGGGCGGCGGTGTGGATCACCCAGTCCGGGCGGAGATGTCCTAAAAGGGCCTTAACCTGTTGAGCATCCGTCACATCCAGCAGCTCAAAGTCATCATTCTGAACGCGCCCCGGCCGGGTGCGAGCCGTGGAGAAGAGACGCACATCGCGCCGGACCCGCGAGGCGAGTTTCTGCCCGAGCAGGCCGCCGGACCCGGTGATCAGCACTTTCATCCCGGTTTTGATACATAACTTACACATTTTGGCACAGAATTTATACAATCCCTCGGACCCTGTCAACGAAAAAACCCTGACCGGTCGAGAAAAGCCTTGACAAACTCGTCTCCGGTGTCCTAAATTTTGTTTAAAGGGCAGAAAGGGGATGCAGAGATCGCCTTTTCTGCCGATATTGGGGGACAAAGGGATTATTTCCTGAAACGAGGGTCGCGCCCATGCCTCTGGAAAAAGACCTGCTCGACATTCTGGCCTGCCCCAAATGCAAGGGGGACCTGGAGTACGACCGGGAGGGGGAAAGGCTGATCTGCTGGGCCTGCAAACTCCGCTATAAGATTGAAGATGACATCCCCATCATGCTGATCGATGAGGCGGAGAAGATCGAGTGATCGAAGCGGAGAAATCGCTTGACTTTCCGGGGTATATCGTTTAAATTTTTGAACAAGCTATTTCGGAGGACATTGCCTATCGCTCTTCGTTAAGGGGTTTGGCTGAAAGTTTGGAAGTCGGGATGCCTGAGCGCATAATCCACGACAACAAGGATTGAAACAAACCAATAAGCCAAAAACCTTGACGAAGGTCCTCCTTAACCGGGCGGCCGAATCGTCGGCTTTGATAAGCCCGGTTTTTGTTTGGCCTGAATTTTGCATGTAATTCATGCAAAATTTGTTTATCTTTTACTATGCGCCGAGGAGGTGACTGTCGGCGGCGGTGCGCGGTCGGGACCTTTCCGCTGCTTTTCCTAAAGAGCAGATCCGTTATACCTGCTGATGTCATCTTGTGTAGCCCTCAGTTATTCGAGGTTGTCCTCAGTTATCTGAGGCCGCGTATCTCGAAGGCGCATCATCGACACCTGTGGAGGTTTTTGATGAAGAAGACGATTCTCATCGCAGCGGGGGCGATTATAGGGGCCATCGGTCTGGGCGGCCCTCCGGCCCACGCGACCCCTGAGAGCCACGCGGCGGCCGACTTTCTCCTGTTTGAGCCCAGCGCCCGTTCGGCCGCCCTGGGAAAGGCCTACGTGGCCATTGCCGACGACGCCAACGCCACCTACTACAACCCGTCGGCCCTCGTGGACAACACCCGCAAGGACATGAGCTTTACCATGTACAAGCCCATCCCGGCGCTGGCCTCGGACGTGTTTTTCGCGTACGGGACCTACGCGCAGCCCGTCGGGGGGATCGGCAACATGGGCTTTAGCATGAGCTACGTCTCTCTGGGCAAACAGTTCCGGCGAGGGTCGCAAGGAGAAGACCTGGGTGAGTTCTCGAGCTTCGACCTGGCCCTGGGGGTCTCCTACGGCATGCGGATGTCCAAGAAGCTGTCCACCGGGGTCACGCTCAAGTTCATCCACCAGAACCTCGCCCCCAGAGGCGCCGGCCTGGAGGGAGGCAAGGGGACCGGCACCTCGTTTGCGGGCGACTTCGGGTTTATGTACCGGCCCACGGATCGCCTGACCCTGGCCGGGGCGCTCCGGAACGTGGGGCCTAACATAACCTTTATCGACGACCGGCAGTCTGACCCCCTGCCTCAGCATCTGGTCGTGGGCTTTGCCTACAAGGCCTACAGGAGAGGAGCGCACTCCGTCCTGTTCACCACGGACGTCTACAAGCCCCTCATCGCGGACGGGTTCTTCTCGTTCGTCACCTCGTGGAAGGACGAGCCCGCGAGCCAGCAGCTCAAGGCCATGGACTTCCACGCCGGCACGGAGTACCAGATCGGCCTGACCGACGCCTCTCACGTGGCGCTCCGGGGGGGGTATTCATACGATAAGGACGGCAATGTGAAGACCCCGACCTTCGGGATGGGCCTCAAGTACAACTGGATGACGTTTGACGTGGCCTATTTCTCGGCCGGGAGCACCCCTCTCCAGAACGAGTTCCGCTTCTCGGGCGGGTTCCATTTTTAAAAGTAGACGGCAGACGGCAGACGGTAGACGGCAGACGTAAAAGACCTTGAGTTTCACGTTTGCCGTCTCACGTTTGCCTTTCACTCTGAGCCACAAGACCGGGTCGAGCCTCTCGACGCCGCTTTGTGGCTTATCTATGTACGCGACCAGAACAGAGGGACTCTTTGAAGGTCCGTCTCCATCTCCTCGGCCTCCTCCTTTTCATCCTGGGCGCGATAGCGCAGAAGGCATTTGCCCTGGACCGGTGGCACATCCTCGCCCTCCGCGCCTCCTTCCCCCAAGAGAGCCCCGACAACCCCACCACGTCGGGGGACGGCGCCTTCGACCTGCGCGACCCGGCTAAGGCGAGGCCCGATTACCGCTTCCTCTACGACACGCCCCCTCACGACCGGGCCTATTTTGAGGCCCACCTGCAAGCCCTTGCCCACTACTATCGCGCGGCCTCCGACGGACAGGTGGAGATCACGTTCGAGGTCTGGCCCAGAGGCCTCGGCGACAGCTATCGCCTCCCCCGCACCCTGCTGAGCTACGGGAACGGGCGGACCCGGCAGGAGGTCGCCGTCCGCATCACGGAACTCTTCCGGGACTGCATCGCGGCGGCTGACTCGGCGGAGGGGGGGCGGCTGGACTTTTCGGCCTCCCGCGCCTGCGTGGTGTTCCACGCGGGCATCGGCGCGGAGGCGCGGTCGGGCCGGGCCTTCAACGACATCCCCTCCGCGTTCATCTCCGAGCAGGACCTGCTCCGCTACGCCGGGGGGGCCGTCCGGGTCCAGGGAGGGAGGCACGCGGTCCGGAGCGGCCTGCTCCTCCCGGAGGCCATCAGCGCGGACGGCCGGGGCGGCCTGAACGGCACCCTGGCCCGCTTCTTCGGCAGCCAGCTCGGCCTTCCAGGCCTGTCCAACTTCAGGGACGACCTGCCCGCGGCAGGGGGCTGGAGCCTGATGGACGTGGGGTCCAACCGGATCATCCCCAGGGAGGTCGCCGAGCGCCTGCCGGGGGTCATCCGGGACCCCACGGGCCTGATCGGATTCGCCCCGGTCCTGCCGGAGGCGTGGTCCCGCGCCCGTCTCGGGTGGATCGCGCCGCTCGTGGTGACGCGGGACACCGCCCTCCAGATCGCAGCGGCGGACCTGGCGGCGCCCTTCCCGCGCGCCGTGAAGGTCCCGATCACCTCCGACGAGTACTTCCTGCTGGAGAACCGGCAGAGCCGCCTCAGGCCGGGGGAGGTCCCGAAGGTGGTCTTCTCGCGGGGCGACTCCGGGGGCGTCTGGCTGTCGAGGGACCGCATCGACGCCTTCATCCCGGGGTCCGGCATCCTGATCTGGCACGTGGACGAGGCGGTCATCCGGGAGGCGACCGAGGACCGGGGGGTGAACGACGACCCGCACCGCCGTGGCCTCCGGCTGGTGGAGGCGGACGGGTATTCGGACATCGGCAACATCTACGTCCCGTTCGACCGGGTGGACCAGATCGAGGGGGGGCCGGACGACCCGTTCTACGTGGGGGGCAAGGCCGCGGAGTTCGGGCCAACGACCAGCCCCGCCACGAAGAGCAACGCGGGCTACGGCACGGGCATCCGCATCCTGGTCCGGAGCCCCGCGCAGGACACGATGACCGTCTCGATCTCCTTCGACCGGACCGGGGGACAATGGCCGATCACCGGCCTGCCCCCGTTCGGGGGAAATGCCGTCCGCGCCCTGGACCTGGACGGGGACGGGAGCAGAGAGATCGTGGCCGAGACCCCGGACGGCCGGCTCTACGCCTACCGGGCCAGCGGCCGGCCCCACGGGGAGGAGGGCCTCTGGGCCGCCACCGGGGATTCGAGCGCCTTCACCCCGGCGGTCGGGGACCTGGACGGGGATGGGTCCGAGGACCTGGTGACCGCCGGGGCGTCCGGCCTCGTCTCCGCGCGGTCGGGCCTGAAGGGCCTCCTCTGGTCCGTCCGCCTGAGTTCCCGCCCCTCCACTCCCCCCACCCTGGCCGATCTGGGCGCCGGCCCCCTCGTCCTGCTGGGCGGGGCCGGTGGGGACCTGATCGCCCTGAGCGGGCGGGACGGGCGGGCGTCGGGGTGGAGCGGGCCGGTGGCGAGCGCCCCCATCGCGGGCCTGGGCGTGGGGGACACCGACGGAGATAAAAGAAATGAAGCCGTCGTCGTGGCCTCGGACGGCGGGGTCTACGCCGCGCAGGAACTCCAGCGCCGGCGGCTCGGGGGCGCGCCGGGGCGCGTGTCGCGCCCGCCGGCCGTGGGGGACCTGGACGGGGACGGGAAGGCGGAGGTCGTCCTGGTGATGGACGACGGGGCGGTCTATTTCGTCAGAGACGGGGGGACGGTCCGGGCCAGCGCCAGCGGCGTCCGCTCCGCCCCCGTGATCGCGGACGCCGACGGAGACGGATTTTTAGAGGTCGTCGCGGGGGGCGCGGGCCTGCAGGTCCTCCGGCGCAACGGCATCGCGCAGGCCGGGACGCCCTTCGTCCCCCCGGCCAGGGACCGCGCGACCGCCGTGGAGGCCCCCCCCCTCGCCGCGGACGCGGACGGGGACGGGAGGCTCGACCTCCTGTTTGCGGCCGGCGACTACATTTATGGTATCCGGGGAGACGGCTCGCCCCTGCCCGGCTTTCCCGTCGCGTCAATGGGCCGCGTCGTGGCCTCCCCCCTGCTGGAGGACCTGGACGGGGACGGGGGCCTGGAGCTGGTGGCCCTCACCTCCACGGGGACGCTCAGCCGGTGGGACCTGAGGCGCATCGACGGGACCCTCAAAGGGAAGCAGGTGGTCTGGGGGCAGGCGGGCGGGGGGCCGGGCAACCGAAACGCCTCGCCTGCCGTGACGCAACCTCCTCCCCCTCCCGCATCGGACGCCCTCCTCCCGGCGGGGCGCGTCTACTGCTACCCGAACCCCATAGAGGGGCCTGAGGCCCGGCTCCGTTTCTACCTGGGCCGGGAGGCGCGCGTGGAGGTGAAGGTGTTCAACGCCGCCGCGGACCTGGTGGGGGAGATGACGCTCGCGAACGCCGTCCCCCGCGCGGAGAACGAGATGACCTGGGACACGACGGGCTACGCCACCGGCCTCTACGTCTGCCGCGTGGAGGCCGTGGGCGCGGACGGCAGGAGAGAGGTGCGATTTGTCAAGGTCGCGATTAAAAGATAGAAAGGGCAGGCCCTCTCCCACCCCCGTTCCCCCTCCCTCTCCCGTACGTACGGGAGAGGGAGGGGGCGACAAGGGCTTTTCCCCAGACTTGGGGGAGGGTGAGGGCCGGAATTTCCGGTTTCTCGCCATCCTGGCCACTGTCCTTGCCCTCCTCCTCCGGTCCCTCCCGGCGCAGGCGCAGTTCCCGACCGCCAACCACCCGGAGCTGGCCTGGCAGGTGATCGAGACGGACCACTTCAAGGTCTATTACGACCGGGGGCTGGAGCGCCCCGCGCGCCGCGCGGCCGGGATCGCGGAGGAGGCGTTCGGGCCGATCACCTCGCTCTACGGCTTCACCCCGCCGGAGAAGGTCCGCATCATCCTGAAGGACACCGACGACTTCGCCAACGGCGCGGCCCTCTATTTCCAGAACACCCTCGAGATCTGGCTGACGAACCTGGCGCAGGACTTCGAGCTGCGAGGGACGAGCGACTGGCTGCGAAACGTGATCGCGCACGAGTTCACCCACGTCATCTCCCTCCAGGTCGCGCAGAAGGCCCCCCGCCGCGTCCCGGCGTTCTATTTCCACTATCTGGGCTATCAGCAGGAGCAGAACCGGAAGGACATCCTTCGGGGCTTCCCGGACGTGATCGCGTCCTACGCCATCCCGTCGGTGATCTGCCCCCCCTGGTTCGCGGAGGGGGTCGCGCAGGTCCAGGCGGCGGGGGCCCGGTATGACCGGTGGGACTCGCACCGGGACATGATCCTCCGTATGGCCACGCTCCACAACCGGCTCCTGACCTACGACGAGATGGGCGTCTTTGAGAAGAATGGCCTGGGCAACGAAAAGGTCTACGACCACGGCTACGCCCTCACCCTGTTCATCGCCCGGCAGTTCGGGGAGGACAGGCTGGCCAGGTTGATGCGGGGCATGTCGTCAAAGGGGCGGTTCACCTTCTCCGCCTCGGTCCGGAAGGCCCTGGGCATCTCCGGGAAGGAGTTGCACCGCCGCTGGAAGGCCGACTTGGAGGCCCGTTACCGGGCCGTCGCGGATTCGATCAACGCCCATCGGATAGACGGAGACAGCCTCCGCTCGGAGGGCTACCTGAACGTGGCCCCGCGCTGGTCGCCGGACGGGACGCGCATCGCCTACCTGTCCAATCAGGGGGGGGACTACGGGCGGATGGGGCTGTTCGTCCTGGCCCGGAGGGACAGCGCAACGGATAGACAATCCGTTGCGGACCGGCAGGTGGCGGGCGGGGGGGTCACGGGCGCGGCCTGGTCCCCGGACGGGAGGCGCATCGTCCTCTCCAGACGGAGCGAGCCGGACCGGAACGGCTCCCGTCTCTGGGACCTGTATGAGATCGCGGCGACGGACAGTCAAGCGGAGGGCCGACAGCGAAAGCTGTCGGAAGGTAGGGCGGAGAGGCGCGGCGAGCCCCGACAGCGAAAGCTGTCGGAAGGTAGGGCGGTGGGAGGGGGATCTTTTTTGCGGCGACTGACGCGCGGCCTGCGGGCCACGCAGCCATCCATCTCGCCGGACGGGACGCGCATCGCCTTCGTCAAGAACGGGGGCGGAGACGCCAACCTCTACGTCTGCTGGTCGGACGGGTCCGGGGCCAAACCGTTGACCGACCTGCGGGACGGGGGCCAGGTCTACGCCCCGCGCTGGTCCCCGGACGGAAAACAGCTCGTCTTCTCCTTCTCGACGGGCGACCGGAGGGACATCGGCGCCGTGTCGGCGGACGGGGGGCCGATCGAGACGCTGATCGCCTCCGACGGGACCGACCGGGACCCCTGCTGGTCGCCGGACGGAAAGCAGCTACTCTTCTCATCGGACGTCTCGGGCATCTACAACCTCTACGCCCTCGACCTGACGGACGGGACGTTCTCGCAGGTCACGAACGTCCTGGGCGGGGCCTTCTCCCCGGACGTGAACCCGAAGGACGGACGGGTCGCCTTCTCTCACTACGGCAGGGCGGGCTACGAACTCCGCGTCCTGCCCGACGCGCGGGCCTGGCGCGCGGCCGATCCGGCCCTGTTCCGCCGCTCAGGACCCGCGCCGGAGAGGGCGGCGGAGGCGGATTCCTCCCTCCTGAAAGACAACCCCTCCGGGGACGCGGGCCCCGGACCAGACCCCGCCGGAACGCCCTCCTCTCTCCAGCCAGAGGAGCAGAAGGCCGGCCTCCGAACGCGCCCCTACCGGAGCGAGTTCTCCGCGCTCCTCCTCCTGCCGCGCCTGGCCGTGGACGACGGCGTCGTCAAGGTGGGGTCCTTCCTGGCCTCCGACGACATACTCGGCAAACAGTCCCTGTTCGCCGGGGTCCTGCTCGCCCGGAACTTCGACCTGGACCTGTTCGGCATCTTTGAGCTGCGGCGGCTCCGACCGACCTTCTTCCTCGAATATTACCGGCAGGTCCGCCACGACGACGAGCAGATCGTCAACCGGGACGAGGACTACCGCCTCTACGAGCGCATCTTCGCGCTGAACGAGATCGGGGCGGGCCTCCGGCGCGAGGTGAAGGGGGGCACGGCCTCCGGGTCCCTGGCCTACAGCCGCTACAACACGACCCTCGAACAGTCGAGCTTCAACCGGATCGACGTGCCGCGCGGCCGGATCAGCGCCAACTACCTGAGCGGCCTCGACGTCGCGCTGAGTTATCACCTGGAGGCCGTCCCGCCCCGCCGGGACTCGGAGGTCAACCCGCGCGGGGGCCGGGAGGTCTTCGCCCGCTACGACCGATATTTTAACTACTTCCTGAACGGATTCCGGCAGGACGCCTCCATCGTCCAGGAGATCTACGACAAATTCTTCTACGACCAGATCACGCTCGACTGGCGGGAGTATCTCCCGCTCCCCCGCCGCAGCACGCTGGCCCTGCGCCTGTTCGGGGGGCTGATCGACCGGCGCATCGACCCCTTCTTTGCCTTTCGCGCGGGCGGGCTGCCGGGGATGAAGGGCTACACCTACTACAGCCTGGAGGGGAGCCGGGCGGCCACCCTCAACGTCACCTATCGCTCTCCCCTGCTCACCGGCATCGCCCGGCAGATCGGCCCCCTCTACCTCGACAAGGTCTACGGGGCCGTGTATGCGGACGTGGGCCGGGCCTGGTACGGAGATTCGATGGATCGCATCCTCAAGCGGGGCGTTAAAAGGGACATAGGGGCGCAGCTCCGGTTCGACGCAGTCTCGTTTCACATCTTCCCGACGCGGGTCAGCCTCGACGCGGCCTACGGCCTGGACACGGTCCCCCTCCAGCAGGCGGGCGACCCGGAGGAGCGGTCGGGGTGGAAGGTCTACTTCACGCTCCTGTTCGGATATCTGTAAGAGGAGGGCTATCCATGAGACGCGCTGTCGCTGTCCTGCTCGCCATCGCCGTGGGGATGGGCCCTTTCGCCTCCCGCGCGGGGGCTGAGGAGGAGGAAGGCCCCCAGCCGGGCGAGGTCGGGCGGTCCTCCAAGCTCGCCTTCCTGATGTCCCTGCTGATCCCCGGCCTGGGCGAATTCTACTACGGGGCCGAGAAGCGGGGGATGGCGTTCCTGGCCGTGGAGGCGGGGACGTGGGTCGCCTACGCCTCCTGGCACAACCGGGGGCGCTCCCTCGAGCGCGACTTCCGGCGCTTTGCGGACCTTCACTGGAGCGAGGAGGCCTACCGGAGGTGGGACCAGAACACGCCTGAGAGCTTCTACATGCGCACGGAGGGGCTCCCCTCCAAACAGGAGGACACCCAGCAATACTACGAACTGATCGGCAAGTACGACCAGTTCGTGTTCGGGTGGGACGACGGGAAGGACCCCCAGGGGAGGCCCGTCGGGGCGGACTACAGCATCCACCCCCGCAACGTGACCTCCCCCAACCGGATCGCCTACGAGGTCGCGCGCGACCGGAGCAACCGCTACTTCAAGCGCTCGTCCCGCATCCTGGGCGTGGTGGTCGTGAACCACCTGGTCAGCGCCATCCACGCCTCCGTCCACGCCCGAGGGCGCAAGGCCCGCCTCTGGGTGGACGCGGATGTGATCGAAGCCCCGGACCCCGCGCCGGCGATGCGCATCAAGGTGAGGTTTTAAATAACTTTTACATCAATCTTGTGCCTGGAACGATGTCGCCTGGCGCACAGGCCCTCACCCCGCCTCGCTGACGCTCGGCTTCCCCTCTCCCGTACACGGGAGAGGGGTGGCAGGCGTAGCCTGCCGGGGAGAGGGCCTGAGTCGCAACGATTTTTTAATCAGGCTCTCCAATGGGTGTCAGAACCCCTCTCATATTTTGCATTGCCCTGGCCCTCCCCCTCTCCCCTGCGAGGGGTGATGCGGGGAAGGCCCCTGTTGACACGGCCCGGATCGCGCGTGGAGCAAAGTCCCCCAAGTTAGCTGCGCTCATGTCCCTGGTCCTGCCGGGCGCCGGGCAGGCCTACGCGGGGGGCGGGAGATCGGCCCGGTTCTTCCTCTTTTCGGAGGGGGCGCTCTGGGCCGGGAACATCGGGTTCCGGCTGCTGGCCCGCGCACGCGACAACGCCTTCAAGGGATTTGCCGCGGCGCACGCGGGCGTCCGGCCGGAGGGCAAGGGGGCGCGCTACTTCGACGACGTGGCCTCCTATCAAAGCCTTTACGTCCGCAACAGCGCGGCCCGGTACCTGGACGGGCCGAACGCCGACCTGCTCCCGGAGACGCCGGAGAACTCCTGGGAGTGGGACTCGGAGGCCTCCATGCGGCGCTTTCAGAGGCTCCGGAGCGCCAGCACCTCGGCGCGGCGGGACGCGCTGCTGTGCGTGGGCGGCCTGGTCCTGAACCGCTTCGCCGGGGCGATTCACGCCGCCTCCCTGGCCCGCAGCCGCTCCCTCAGCGCCCTCCTCGTCCCGGACCTCCGGGGCGGGTGGGCCTTCGCCGTGTCGGGGACCTTCTGAAGACCGGCTATGATGCGCACAATCCCCTTCTTGTTCGTCGCTCTCCTCTTTCCATCCCTCTCCTTTGCCCTCGACCCTCACGTTCTCTGCGGTACTCACGTCCTCCCCCGCCCTGCCCTGCCCCGCGTCTCAAAGCCCCTCCAGACGGGCGTGATCCGCCCCTTCGTCGTGGGGGACACGCTCACCTTCCGCGCCATCAACTTCGCCAGCGGCAGACCCTACACCCTCACGGCCACCTGCCGGCTCGTGGGCCGGCGCTGCTACCTGTTCGTGCAGGACGAGGAGTGGAACGCGCGCGTTCGACTCCCTCAGATCCAGGGTCTGGCGGACGCCTTCGACCGCTCCGCCGCGACGGACACGACGCGCGGCATCTTCGACCTGGACACGGAGACCTTCGGTCCTCCTCCGGACGTGGACGGGGACCCCAAAATCCTCATCCTCGTCCTGGACATCCTGGACAGCTACGCCACGACGGGCAACTTCTTCGCCGGCTACTTCGACTTTGCGAACGAGGCCCCACCCATCGGCCGCGAGGTCCTCTACCTCGACGACCGGCCCCTGGACCTGGACAGCCGCCTGGCCCGCGCGACGCTCATCCACGAACTCCAGCACATGATCCACTGGAACGCCGACCCGGGCGAGGAGAAGTGGGTGGACGAGGGGTGCTCCGAGTACGCGGAGCGGATGAGCGGCTACGCCGACACGGCCGGGGTGGCCCCGGCCTTCCTGGCGTTCCCCAACGTGGGCCTGACCAACTGGCAGGACCTCCCGCTGGACTACGAGAAGTCGATGCTCTTCGTCGCCTACTTTGCAGACCGCCACGGCCGCCCGTCCGTCCGCCGCCTCGTGCAGGACCGGGCGCACGGGGTCGCCGGGTTTGCCTCGACCCTGTCGTCCATCGAGGGGGCCGGGACGTTCGCCGGGCTGTTCGGGGACTGGGTCGTGGCCAACCTCCTGGACGGGGCCGGGCGCTACGGCTATGCGGGGCTGCAGCTCGCCCCCCTGACCGTCGAGAAGATGTCCTTTCTGCCCCTCGGCCCCTCTCCCAGGCGGGTCCACGCCTGGGCCGCCCGCTACTTCGACTTCGGAAAGCAGGAGGGGCTTCGCGTGGGGTTCGAGGGGGGGGCGCAGGACACCTTCCGGGTCCGCCTGGCCACCGTGCGCGCCGGCGCCCCCCTGGTCCTGGATATGGCGCTGGACGGGACGAACAAAGGGAAGGTCCAGGCGGTCCGGGCGGACCGGATCGTGGCCCTGGTCGCCCGCGCCGGAGGGGGCGCCGGGGAGGCCGGATTTTTCATCTCCGCCGACCCCTTCCAGCCCTCCCCGGCCTCCCTGTGCGACTTCGACGGGGACGGGAGGGTGGATTTCGACGACTTTTTCCTGTTCGCAGAGCGGTTTGGCCGGTCGTCCGGGCAGGCGGGGTTCGACCCCCTGTTTGACCTCGACGGGGATGGGTTCATCGGCCTGGAGGACTTTTTCCAGTTCGCCGAACGCTTCGGGGAGGCGGGGTAAAGGCGCTAAAATCTGTTGACAAATGTGATCAAAAACCCTATTTTTTCTGGTCTTTAGCAAGTTCAACCCTCAAACCCTGATCAGGAGTTCAACGCCGTCATGTCGCGCACGCTGATGATCATCAAGCCCGATGCCGTCTCCCGCAGCCTGATCGGAGAGGTCGTCCGCCGGGTGGAGCAGGCCGAGTTCCGGGTGGTGGAGATGAAGATGACCCGGTTGACCCGGCCACAGGCCGCCGAGTTTTACGCCGTCCACAAGGAGCGGCCCTTCTACAACGACCTGCTCGATTTCATGACCTCGGATCGCGTCGTCCCCATGGCCCTGGAGCGAGACGACGCCGTGGCCCACCTCCGGAAGGTCATCGGGGCCACCGACCCGGCCAGGGCAGAGCCCGGCACCATCCGAAAGGCATTTGCCACGAACGTGCAGAACAACGCCGTCCACGCCTCCGACTCGCCGGAAAACGCGGCGCGAGAGATCGCCTTCTTCTTCGGCGCAGCGGTGGCAGGATAACCGCGAGGTTCTTATGATCCCCATGGAGATCGACCTCCGGGGCCTGACGGAGGGACTGAACCTGTTCAGGTGGGAGCTCACCGCCTCGGACCTGGAGGTGAACGAGGAGTTCGGGCTCAACGGCCCCGCCCGCGTGGCCCTCACCGTGTCCAAGACCGGCGAGGCCCTCACGGCGCACGGCGAGGTCGCCTTCGGCCTGAAGCTGGCCTGCTGCCGATGTCTGGAGCCGGTCCACCAGGCCGTGGATGTGGCGGTGAATCTGGTGTTTCAGAAAGGCCGTCCGGCGGCGAGGGGCGACCTGCAGGGCCTGGACGACACGGACCTGGTCTTCTACGAGGAGGGCGATACCTCCGTCGACGTGGCGTCTCAGGTCCGGGACGTCATCCTCCTCGAGTCGCCGATGAAGCCCCTCTGCTCCGAGTCGTGCGCCGGCCTCTGCCCCACCTGCGGGGCCAACCGGAACCACGAGACCTGCCTCTGCCGGCGCGAGGAGACCGATCCCCGGTGGGAGGCATTGAAACGGTTCAAGACGCAGTAGGGGCGACGCATGCGTCGCCCCTACTTTACAAAAGGAGTCCCCGTGCCGAATCCCAAACGCAGACACTCCAACACCCGCACCCGGAAACGGCGGACGCACTGGAAGGCGACCGCGCCGACCCTGTCCGTCTGTCCCCACTGCAAGCGTCCCAAGCTCGACCACCGGGTCTGCCCGAACTGCGGGCACTACAAGGGGCGAGAGGTCGTTCGTCCGCGAGAGACCTGATCCATGTCCGTGAGATGGAACGCGGCGGTCACCGCCGTGGCCAAGTGCCTGCCGGAGCGGCGGCTGACGAACTCCGACCTGGAGAAGATGGTGGACACGTCGGACGAGTGGATCCGCACCCGGACCGGCATCCGGGAGCGCCGCATCCTGGACGAGGGCCTGGGCAGCTCCTCCATGGCGATCCAGGCGGCCCGGCAGGTCCTCGAACAGCGGGGCATCTCGCCCGACGAGATCGACCTGATCATCGTCGCCACCGTGACGCCCGACATGCTGTTCCCGGCCACGGCCTGCCTCGTCCAGGACGGGATCGGGGCGAAGCGGGCGTGGGGGTTCGACCTGTCCGCGGCCTGTTGCGGGTTCCTCTACGCCTTTGTCGTGGGGGCGAAGTTCGTGGAGACCGGGGCGCACCGGAAGGTCCTGGTGATCGGCGCGGACAAGATGTCCTCCATCGTCGACTACACGGACCGGGCGACCTGCGTCCTGTTCGGGGACGGGGCCGGCGCCGCGCTGCTGGAGCCGGTCGAGGACCCGGAGATGGGGCTGCTGGACTTCCTGTTCCAGGTGGACGGTTCGGGCGGGCCGTCCCTCTACATGCCCGGCGGGGGGAGCCTGAACCCGCCCACCCACGAGACGGTGGACAAAAAGATGCACGTCGTCCACCAGGACGGCAGGGCGGTGTTCAAGTTCGCCGTGCCGAGCATGGCCGACGTCTCCGCCGAGATCCTGCGCCGAAACGACCTGACGGGCGACGATCTGGCCCTGTTCGTCCCGCACCAGGCCAACTACCGGATCATCGAGGCCGCCGCGAACCGGATGGGCATCTGCGAGAAGAAAGTGGTCATCAACATCGACCGCTACGGCAACACGACGTGCGGGACCATCCCCATCGGCCTGACCGAGGCCGTGGAGGAGGGCCGGCTCAAGAAGGGTGACCTCCTCGTCATGGCCAGCGCCGGGGCCGGGTTCACGTGGGGCAGCGCCCTGCTGCGATGGGCGTTTTAAGCCATGAAACTCGCCTTTCTCTTCCCCGGCCAGGCCTCCCAGTTCGTGGGCATGGGCAAGGCCCTCTACGACGCCTGCGAGGCTGCCCGTCGCCTCTACGACCGGGCGGACGAACTCCTCGGCTTCGACCTCCGGCGAGTCTCGTTCGAGGGGCCGGAGGAGGCCCTGAGGCAGACGGCAGTCACGCAGCCGGCGGTGTTCGTCCACAGCGTCGCCGCGCTTGAGGCCCTGCGGGAGCGGGGCATCCTCCCCTCCGTGGTGGCCGGCCACAGCGTGGGGGAGGTCGCGGCCCTCTGCGCCGCGGGCGTCTTCGGGTTCGAGGAGGGGCTGAGCCTGGTCGCGGCCCGCGGACGGGCGATGGAGGAGGCCGGAAAGGCCCGGCCCGGCGCAATGGCCGCGGTCATCGGGCTGAGCGAAGAACAGGTCACGGCCCTCTGCGCCGAGACGCCGGGTGAGGTCGCCCCGGCCAACTTCAACTCCCCGGAGCAGGTCGCCATCTCCGGGGCGGTCGAGGCCGTCCGGTCGGCGATGAAGCTGGCCGAGGCCCGGGGGGCCAAACGGGTCGTGGAACTCGCCGTGAGCGGGGCCTTCCACACGGCGCTGATGGCCCCGGCCGTCGAGGCCCTGCGCTCGACCCTGGAACGGACCCCTTTCTCTCCCGCGAAGGCGCCCGTGGTCTGCAACGTCACGGCGGGGCCGGAGACCGACCCCGCGTCGCTGAAGGCCCTCTTCCTGAGGCAGTTGACAAGCCCTGTCCTGTGGGCCAAGTCCATCCAGCGGATCGCGGGCGACGGGGTCCGGGAGATGGCCGAGGTCGGCCCGGGCAGCGTCCTTAAAGGGCTTGCGCGCCGGATCGACCGGGAGGTCCGCGTCACGTGCGTGGGCGACCCGGCGGGGGTGGAGGAACTGGCCAAGGTATTATGAACCGGCTTGAGGGACACGTCGCGATTGTGACCGGGGGGTCGCGGGGCATCGGCGAGGCCGTGGCCGTGCGTCTGGCCACGGAGGGGGCGGACGTGGCCCTCTGCGCCAGCCGGAGCGTCGAGGCCGCGGAGCGGGTGGCCGGGCAGGTCCGTGAGCTGGGCCGGCGGGCCCTCGTGGCGCAGGTGGACGTGTCTGACGCCGCGGCGGTGGACCCGTTCGTCGCCTCCGTGGTCTCCGAGTTCGGGAGGCTGGACATCCTCGTCAACAACGCCGGGACCACCCGCGACGGGCTGCTCCTGAGGATGGACGATGAGGCCTGGGACCGCGTGATGGACGTCAACCTGAAGGGGGCGTTCCACACCATCCGGGCGGCGGTCCGTCCGATGATGAGGGCGCGGCGGGGGCGGATCGTCAACCTCTCGTCCGTCGTGGGACTGAGGGGCAACGCGGCCCAGGCGAACTACGCGGCGTCCAAGGCGGGCCTGATCGGCCTGACGAAGTCCGTGGCGAGGGAGTTCGCCTCGCGGGGAATCACGGCCAACGCCGTGGCGCCGGGCTACATCCCGACGGAGATGACGGAGGGGCTTCCGCCGGACGTGAAGGAGGCCCTGCTCGCGCAGGTGCCGATGGGCCGCCCCGGCAGCGCCGCCGACGTGGCGGCGACCGTGGCGTTTCTCGCCTCCGACGACGCCTCGTACATCACGGGGCAGGTGATCGTCGTGGACGGCGGGATGACAATGTAAAGTCTGAAACCCAATATGGAGGTATAAACATGGCTTCGATTGAGGAACGGGTCCGGGACCTCGTCATCGAACAGCTTGGCGTGAAGCCGGAGGACGTGACCCCGGAGGCGTCTTTCATCGACGACCTCGGCGCGGACTCCCTGGACACGGTGGAGCTGGTCATGGCCTTCGAGGAGGCGTTTGACCTCGAGATCCCCGACGAAGACGCCGAAAAGATGGTCACGGTGGGCGACGCGATCAAGTATCTGGAGAGCAGGCAGGCATCGTAAAGAGGCGCTTATGGGACGCAGAGTCGTCGTGACCGGCATCGGAGTCCTCGCATCCAACGGGTTGTCGGCCCCGGCCTTCTGGGAGGCGACCTGCTCGGGAAAGAGCGGCATCGCCCCGATCGCCCGGTTCGACACGACCGGGTTCGACGTCACGTTTGCGGGCGAGTTGAAGGGGTTCGACCCGGTGGCCCTGGGCATGGACAAGAAGGAGTCCAACCGGAACGACCTGTGCGTGCAGTATGCGGTCTGCGCCACCTTCGAGGCCGTGCGCGACGCCCGGCTGGACGTGCAGGCCGCGGACCCCGACCGCGTGGGCGTCATCTACGGCACCGGCATCGGAGGCATCTGGACCTTTGAGGAGCAGCACACCCGCCTCCTCCAGAAGGGGCCGGGCCGCATCAGCCCCTTCTTCATCCCCATGATGATCGGGGACATGACCTCCGGCCAGATCTCCATCACCTTCGGCGCGAGAGGCCCCAACTACACCACGGTCTCCGCCTGCTCCTCCGCCGGCCACGCCATCGGGGAGGCGTTCAAGGCCATCCGGGACGGGGACGCCGACGTGATGATCACGGGCGGGGCCGAGGCGGCGGTCAGCCCCATGTCCGTCGGGGGGTTCGCCAGCATGAAGGCGCTGTCGAGGCGGAACGACGCGCCGGAGAGGGCGAGCCGGCCGTTCGACGCGCAGCGGGACGGCTTCGTGCTGGGGGAGGGGGCCGGGACGCTGATCCTGGAGGACCTCGACCACGCCAGGGCGCGGGGGGCGCAGGTCTATGCCGAGGTGCTCGGCGTCGGGTTCACCGCCGACGCCTACCACCAGACGAACCCGTCGGAGGAGGGGCCCGCGCGGGCCATGCGCCTGGCCCTGAGGCAGGCGGGCAGGCGGCCGGAGGACGTGGCCTACGTCAACGCCCACGGCACCTCCACGCCCATCGGAGATAAGAACGAGACCGCGGCCATCAAGGCCGTCTTCGGGGACCACGCCCGCAGGCTGGCGGTCAGCTCCACCAAGTCGATGGTCGGGCACCTGCTCGGCGCGTCCGGGGCCGTGGAGTCCATCGCCTGCATCCTGGCCATCCGGCACGGCGTCGTCCCCCCCACGATCAACCTGGAGCGCCCCGACCCCGAATGCGACCTCGACTACGTCCCCAACCGGGCCCGGAGGATGGAGGTGGGGGTGGCCATGAACAACTCCTTCGGGTTCGGCGGCCACAACGCCGTCGCGGTCTTTGGAAAGTGTCGGGATGAAAGTTGAGGATCAGGGGGCAGCTTCGATGTGGGAGTGGCGAACGGTGAGCGGTGGCCCTCCACCCTTCACCGTGCGCCATTCATCACCTTAGTTCCCGCAGGTGAGCATGGTCAGCATCAACGGTTTCTGGAATCGCATCCGGAGGATCTTTTCACCGTCTCAAAAGGTCGAGCAGAACCTGGAGTCCCTGGAGGCCGTCATCGGCCACCGTTTCACCGACCGTTCCCTGCTCGCCCAGGCCCTCAAGCACCGCTCCTACGTCTACGCCTCGGACGGCCACGGCATCGAGTCCAACGAACGGCTGGAGTTTCTCGGGGACGCCGTGCTCGACCTCGTGGTCACGGAATACCTCTACCGGTCCTTCAGGTTCAAACGGGAGGGGGAGCTGACGCAGGTCAAGTCCCTGATCGTCAGCAAGACCGTCCTGGCGCAGAAGGGGCGCGAGATGGGCCTCGGCAGGTATATGCTCCTGAGCCGGGAGGAGGAGCAGGCGGGCGGACGGGGCCGGACCTCCATCATCGGGGACGCCTACGAGGCCGTCCTGGGCGCGATCTATCTGGACGGGGGTCTGGACCCCTCCCGCGACTTCGTGGCGCAGCACCTCCTCTGCGACGTGGAGAAGATCAGCGCCAACGGCGACTACCTCAACTTCAAGAGCGTCCTGCTCGAACACGTGCAGAGCGAGGGGAGGGGGCACCCCCGGTACTACGTGAACTCCGAGGAGGGCCCAGACCACGAGAAGGTCTTCACCGTGGAGGTGGCCGTGAGCGGGGAGATCATGGGCCAGGGGAAGGGGCGGAGCAAGAAGGAGGCGCAGCAGATGGCGGCCAAGGAGGCGCTCCGCAGGCTGGGGGCGGTATGAGACGTAGGGGCGACCGGCCGGTCGCCCCTGCAGGACAATGGAATGGCAGGGGTCACATGGCGTTTTCTGAACACCCGTTTTGAAAACGCCTTTTTTAATATGGCGGCGGACGAGGCCGTCCTGGAATCGGTGCGAGAAGGGGTCTCGCCCCCGGCCTTCCGGGCGTTCGGGTGGCGGCCGCCGGGCCTCTCGTTCGGCTACGCGCAGCGGGTGGGCCGGGAGGTGGACCTGGGCCGGTGCCGGGAGATGGGCGTGGAGGTCGTGCGCCGGCCCACGGGCGGGCGGGCCGTGCTCCACTGGAATGAGCTGACCTACAGCGTCCTGTGCCGGGGGGACGACCCGCTGGTCGGGGGCGGGGTGCTGGAGGCCTACCGCCGGATCAGCGAATGCCTGGTGGCGGGGCTCCGGCTGTTCGGCGTGGCCGCCGACCTGGTCCGGGCCGAGCCGCCGTCCGTGCGGCCTGTGGGGGAGTCGGTCACCTCCCCCTGCTTCTCGTCCGCGGCCCGGCACGAGGTGGTCATCCACGGACGAAAGCTGATCGGCAGCGCGCAGCGCCGGATGGGGGACATGCTCCTCCAGCACGGGTCGCTGATCCTCGGCCCTGAGCACAAACGGATCGTGGACCTCCTGCGTCTGACCTCCGACGAGCTGAAGGCGCAGTTCCTGCGGGAGCTGGACGAGGGGACGACCTCCCTAAAGGAGGCCCTGGGCCGGCCAGTGGCGTTCGACGACTTGGCGGAGTGTCTGCGCCGGGGGTTCGAGGAGCGGCTGGGAGCGCCGGTCGTGGAGCAGCCCCTGACCGAACGGGAGCGCGCCAGGATCGAGGTCCTGGTGCGCGAGAAATATGGGACCGATGCGTGGAATTTTGAGGTACATCGCAAGGTGATCCGATGAGATCTCCGACGATTGACGCCCTCCGAGAGGCCATCCTGGAGATGGACTCAGATATTCTGGCCGAGGCCGAAGGGGTCGGCATCTGCGGCTCCATCGCACGGGGAGAGGCCACAGATCGGAGCGACATCGACATCTTCGTGATTCTCGGCAGACACACGCCCGATGCCGATGAGGTCTGGTATCATCGCTTGAACGAGGCGCTTGGCGACTTCAGGCAGGACGTGTCGGTCCTGGTCTACCCGATGCAGAACATCCTGGAGGTGAGCAACTGGTACGTCCTGCGGCTGGCCTCCGACGGGATCGTTGTGTACGACAAGGGCAATGTGCGTCGAGCCTTCGATGCCGTGATCGAGGCGGCCAGGCGGGCCGGGCTGGTGCAGAAGAGACAGGGGAACGGCATCGTCTGGACGATGGGCCGGGAGATGAGGCCGGGGGAGATATTCGAGGTCAAGGTCGAGGGGTGGTGATGCCGCGTGACAAACGAAGCCGAGTCCGTCTGGCGGCTGCGAGATGCCCGTGTGGAGCTGCAATCCGCTGAAAAGAATCTCGCCATTCGCGAGTTTGTGCCCGCTGTCCACTTCGCGCAGTTGTGCGTTGAAAACGCCGTAAAGGCCGTGATCGCGTGCTTTTCGGAGCCGGAGTGGGGGCACAACCCGGGGAAACAACTCCGGGACATCCTGGATGATCGCCGCGCTCAGGTCGTCGCCATTTTCGGAGAGGACTTCCTCAGCGAATTCCTCAGCCTGGCGGATGCAGCGAGCAAAGCCGCGCCGTGGCACGTCTGGTCCACCTACGGAAAGCAGGAGCCGGGCAAACCGCGGATTTCTGCCGTTGATCTCTGCACGGAGGTGGTCGCTCAGGAGATGCTGACGATGGCGCGGGAGGCGCACCGCGTTGCGGATCGGTTTGTGACGGGGTGGGTGAAAGCTGCGCAGCAGAACGACGAAGGTAAACGAACATGACAGCAATTCATGTACAGCTTATCGGCGACAACGCCCTGCTGCCACGCAACGAATTGGAACGACTCGTGGAACTGGCACGGCAGAGCGAAGACGTTGAGCTGGAGGTACACGAAGGGGACATGTCCACGCTGAGTATCATGCAACTGGCGGAACAGGGCGGCGCGTTTGATTTCTGGAAGGAAGAGGGTGAAGATATTTACTCGGTAGAAGATGGGGAGCCGGTATAATGTCTCCGGCGCTCTCACGCGGCGACGTAGTGTTAACGCGGGGTAAAAAATAAGGGATCTGAAAAATGAACGATTTGAACGCTGCTTTGGGAACGGTTACTGAGATAATGAAGAAATACCGTTCTCTTTATGAACAAAATGAAGAGAACGTGAGATATCATATTGTAAACCCAATTTTGAGAAGCCTTGACTGGAACCCTGAAAATCCTGAAGAAGTGCAACCTAATGTTTCTACGGAGGGGGGTGTACCGGACTATGCCTTGATTAAGAACGGAAAACCGGTGTTATTCGTAGAAGCAAAAAATTTGAGCGTTGACATTGAGCAACGAGAGATCATGAGCCAGTTGGCAAGATACACTTTTAGCGAGGGGACAAAATATGGAGTCTTGACGAACGGTGCGGTATGGATGCTTATCAGGTCTTTTGAAGAAGGGACCACCCTGACTGAGCGTATTGTTTGGAAGGCTGATTTAGAAAACGAGGAATTACCGTCTGTTTCTCGAAAGTTGATCACGATATCAAGAAGTAATGTAGAACAGATAGAAGTGCTGGTCAAAAAAGTTCAGATACTGGATGAAATTTGGCAGTCCTTCCTTGATGAACCTGAAGAGATGATCAGGGCTTTGACCCCTGTGATTCAATCAACTATCCTTCAGGGATATCCCGATTACCAATTTGAAGATCCAGAAATTCAGAGCTTTCTGAGGGAGAGAATAAAGGAAATAGCCCCTCAGATGCCTGAACTCGAACCGGGACCAAGCGCGAACCGTGTTGCAGTTGCACCTGTTCCGTCAGGAGAAAAAAGGATGAGCGTTGAGGGAGAAGTTTTTCAGTTTCGCAATTATTTTGAAGTCCTGGTGAACACCGGTAATTGGCTTATAAAAAAAGGGAAGCTCAGAACCTCCGATTGCCCTGTAGGTATAGGGCGTAAAAGGAATCTTGTTAACACACAACCTAAGCATAAGTATGGGGATGACTTCCGGGCTCCGAAAAGGCTTTCAAATGGCTTGTGGATCGAAACTCACTATAATATCGCGATGATAATAAATTACGCTAGACGTTTATTGGAAAGATTCGGCTATCCTCCTGACACATTGGTTGTCGAACGATAAAGAAATTTTGGAGTGCGCAAGCCATGCTTGCGCTTTGGTTGCTGGAAACTATGCTCCCGGCGTGTGAGCAACCCGGAGAGGAGGTGAAAGAGATGGAATGGCGCGAAAGGATTTCTGTAGACCCTCTGGTGTGTCACGGCAAGGCGTGCATCAAAGGCACACGTGTCATGGTCTCGATCATCCTGGATAATCTGGCTGAAGGTGTCTCTCAAGAAGAAATCTTGAAAAGCTATCCGTCTCTGACCCCTGCAGATATTCAGGCAGCCGTTGCTTATGCTGCTGAACTTGCCCGTGAGCGTATCGTGCCGGTGGTTGTTGGAGCAAGCGAATGAAGTTCAAGATCGACGAGAATTTACCAACAGAGTTTGTCGAACTTCTTCAGGCGGCTCACCACGATGCGGTAACGGCCTTGTCCCAGGGGCTGCAAGGGGAGGACGATCCTGTCCTCATCGACCTGTGCCGGCAAGAGGGGAGGGTTCTGGTTACACTGGACCTGGATTTTTCAGACATTCGGACGTACCCGCCTCAGGAGGTTCCGGGGCTCATGGTGCTCCGTGTGCGTCGACAGGATAAGCGGCATTTGATAGAGGTTTTTAGACGCGCTATCCCCTTGATAGCTCAGGAGCCCGTGGAACACCGGCTATGGATTATCGAAGAGACACGAGTTCGGATTCATAGCGGAGAAACAGACTGATCGCTTTTAGTTAGGGCCAGCCATGCAAATCGACTTTAAAAACATGATCTCCCCAGTGGAGGGCGCGGACCGGATCACCTGGGCCGAGGTGGAGGCGCTGCGGGCGCGGGGGGAGGCCATCGACGCGGACCTGAGGGCTAGGCGAAGGCAGGGCGACCTCCCGTTCTACGACCTGCCGTATCAGGACGTGACGCCGGTCCTGGCCTACGCCGAGCAGGCGCGGCGCCGGTTCGAGAACTTCGTGGTCGTGGGCATCGGGGGGTCGGCGCTGGGGAACATCGCCCTGCAGACGGCCCTGCGGCATCCCTGCCACAACCTGCTGCCGAGGGATCGGCGGGGCGGCCCCAGGATGTTCTTCCCGGACAACATCGACCCGGACATGGTCGGGGGGCTGTTCGACGCCCTGGACCCGAGGGAGACCCTGTTCAACGTCATCACGAAGTCCGGCAGCACGGCGGAGACGATGAGCGCGTTCCTGCTCGTCCGGCAGGCCCTGATCGACGCCGTGGGCGACCGGTGGCGGGAGCACGTCGTGGCCACGACGGACCCGGAGAAGGGGGACCTCCGGCAGATCGCGCGGGAGGAGGGGCTGACGGCGTTCGACATCCCCGAGAAGGTGGGGGGCCGGTTCTCGGTCCTGACGCCGGTGGGCCTGCTCTCCGCCGCCGTGTCCGGGATCGACATCCGGGCACTCCTGTCCGGCGCGGCGGGGATGGACGCGCGGCTGAAGGGGGTGGCGCTGGACCGCAACCCGGCCTACGTCTGCGCGGCCCTGCTGTATCTGGCGGACGTGCGCAAGGGCCGGCGCATCGTCGTGATGATGCCCTACGTGCAGGCCCTCAGGGACGTGTCGGACTGGTTCCGGCAGCTCTGGGCGGAGAGCCTGGGCAAGCGCCTGTCCCTGACGGGGGAGGTCGTGCACGTGGGTCAGACGCCCGTGAAGGCCATAGGCGCGACGGACCAGCACTCGCAGATGCAGCTTTACGTGGAGGGGCCGCACGACAAGGTCGTCGTGTTCCTGGCGGTGGAGCGCTACGGGCGGACGCTCACCTTTCCGGCGGCCTACGAGGAGAAGGCCTCGCTCGGCTACTTCGCAGGCAGGACCATGAACGAGCTGATTCAGGCGGAGCGGGTCGCCACGGCCCTGGCCCTCACGCAGCGGCAGAGGCCCAACCTGACCGTCACGTTGCCGGAGGTCACCCCTCAGGCCATCGGCCAGCTCCTCTACCTGCTGGAGGCGCAGACGCTCTACGCCGGGGGACTTTACGGCGTGGACCCGCTGGACCAGCCGGGGGTGGAGGCGGGCAAGGTCGCCACCTACGCGCTGATGGGCCGAAAGGGCTACGAGCGGCAGCGCGAGGAGATCGCGCGCGAGATCGCCACCGATGAGCGATACCTCCTGTGAACTGCGCTGGGCGTCGCACCCGCTGCGGGACGAGCCGCCCTGGAAGTCCGCGGCCCTGATCGCCCTCATCGCCGGGTTTTCGGCGGGGGCTTACTACAGCCTGGAGGGCCTCGTCTATGCCCTGATCGCCTGCGCGGTCCTGGTCGCGGCCACGTCCCGGTATCTCCTGCCGGTCCGCTACTGCCTGACGGAGCGGGGGGTGGCCGTCACGCACGCCGGGGTGACGCGCCGGATGCCGTGGGATCGATTTCGGAACTTCTACGTCCATCCGGACGGCGTCTTCCTGAGCCCGTTCGGGAGGCCGAGCCGGCTGGACAGCTTCCGGGGGTGTTTCCTCCGCTTCAAAGACAACCGGGAGGAGGTGCTGGCCGTTGTCCGGGCACGTGTCCAGAACCGAGCGGTTTAGGGCGTGGTGGGCGCACGCCTTCGCCGTGGACGGAGACAGGGGCTTCGACGAGGGGGACCGCGCCCTGATCGACCGCCTGGCGGCGTTCGTGGTCCGGCGGCGGATGACGGCCCCGGCCCTGATGCTCCTGGAGTCAGGGCGGCCATTGAACTTCATCGGGAGCCAGTTGCTCGCCTTCCTCGCGCCGTTCGTCACGACGGTGTTCTCGGAGCAGGAATACAACAGGTTCACGGGCATCCTGGAGCGGCGGGGGAGCATAGACCTGATCATCGAGCGGATCGAGGAGGCGGAAGGCAGAAGGCAGACCCCTCCCCCAGCCCCTCCCCGACACGGGGAGGGGAGCAGACATTCACTCCCCTGAACAAGAAAGGCCATGCCAGATTTAAACGTCATCATCGCCACGGACTGCGGGAGCACGACCACGAAGGCGATCCTGATCGAGAAGAAGGGGGACGTCTACCGGCAGACCTACCGCGGGGAGGCCCCCACGACTGTGGAGGCCCCGTTCGAGGACGTGACGCGCGGGGTGCTGAACGCCATCCAGGAGGTGGAGGAGCTGTCGGGCCGGAGGATCCTGGACGGGGAGCGCATCATCACGCCGGCGAACGGGGAGGCGGGCGTGGACATCTACATCTCCACCAGCAGCGCGGGGGGCGGCCTCCAGATGATGGTGGCGGGGGTGGTGAAGGCGATGACGGGCGAGAGCGCCCAGCGGTGCGCCCTGGGCGCCGGGGCCATCGTCATGGACGTGCTCTCCACGGACGACGGGCGCCTCCCCCACCAGAAGATCGAGCGCATCCGGCAGCTCCGGCCCGACATGGTCCTCCTGTCCGGCGGCACGGACGGGGGCACGGTGACGCACGTGGTCGAAATGGCGGAGTTCATCGCGGCGGCGGACCCCAGGCCCCGGTTCGGGATGGGGTTCAAGCTGCCCGTGATCTACGCGGGCAACCGCGCGGCGCAGGAGGTCGTGGAGAAGACGCTCGGGGACCGGACCGCCCTCACCCTCACGGAGAACCTCCGGCCCGTCCTGGAGCGGGAGAACCTGGGGCCGGCGCGGCACAGGATCCACGACCTGTTCCTGGAGCACGTCATGGCCCAGGCCCCCGGCTACCGCAAGCTGATCTCGTGGGCCGGGGCGCCGATCATGCCGACGCCCGGCGCGGTGGGGCTGATCATGCAGACCATCGCCCGCAAGCAGGGGATCAACGTCATCGGCGTGGACATCGGGGGGGCGACCACGGACGTGTTCAGCGTGTTCGGGGAGGTGTTCAACCGGACGGTGAGCGCCAACCTGGGCATGTCCTACAGCATCTCCAACGTCCTGGCGGAGGCGGGGCTTCGGAACATCCTGCGATGGGTACCGTTCGCCATAGACGAGGCGGACCTGCGCGACCGGATCAAGAACAAGATGATCCGCCCCACGACGATCCCGCAGATGCTGGAGGAGCTCAAGATCGAGCAGGCCATCGCCCGCGAGGCCCTGCGCCTGGCGTTCATCCAGCACCGGGCGCTGGCCGTGGGGCTGAAGGGGGTGCAGACCGAGCGGACGATCTCCGACGCCTTTGACCAGTCGGCCACCGGCGAGAGCCTCATCCGGATGATGGACCTCCACCTCCTGGTGGGCAGCGGCGGGGTATTGTCGCACGCGCCCCGGCGGGCGCAGTCGATGGCCATGAGCATCGACGCCTTTCAGCCGGAAGGGATCACCCGGATCGCCGTGGACAGCATCTTCATGATGCCACACTTGGGCGTCCTGTCCACGGTCAACGAGCAGGCGGCGACGGACGTGTTCGACCGGGACTGCATGATCTACCTCGGCGCGTGCGTCGCTCCGGCGGGGACGGGCAGGCCGGGCGAGAAGTGCCTGGACTACGAACTCCACCTCCAGGGAGGCCGGACGGAGCGGGGGAGCCTGAGCGTGGGCGAGGTGCGTGTCCACCCCCTGGAGGGGGACGCGGAGACGCGATTGACGGCCCAGCCCGCGCGGGGCTTCGACCTGGGCGCGGGGCGCGGCAGACCCGTCGAGGCCACGGTCAAGGGGGGCGTGGTCGGAGTCGTGGTGGACGCGCGCGGCCGGCCCATCCAGATTGCGGAAGAGGAAAATGAACGGGTGCGGCAGATCACGGAGTGGAATAAGGCGATGGATCTGTATCCGGGATGAAGAAACGACTGCCTAAATTCAGAACCCTCGACGAAGCTGGGGAGTTCTGGGATACGCACGACATTTCGGATTATTGGGATGACATGAAGGAGGTGTATCTCACGATGGCCGGTATGACTGTAACGCTCGATGACAAATATGTTAAAGCCCTTGCACCCCTGGGGGATGTGAGGGCCAGCGTGGATGAGGCCATCCGTCGTTACACGGTGGAGCGCATTACGTCCATTATCGCGGACCTTCAAGCCAAAGATGCCCGGTGGAAAGAAAAATATGGATATGATTACGAAACCTTTGTCGCCCGGAGCGCCAAAGACAAGAAATTTGTCAAAAACATAGAAAAGATTTGTAAGACTTGGGAGGAAGACCTGGCCGAGTGGGAATTCTGTCATGAGGGCATCCGGGATTGGTACCGGCATCTCCAGGAGACTTTGCTGAACTGATTCGGCAGATCGAGGAGCAGTTTGGAGACTGTCAGGTCGCTGAACACGATCATACGCCTCGACGCTCGATCCTGGTGGTTGTGTGCAGACATGGAGCATATACGGTCAGGATAACCGAGATTGTCGGCCAGGCTGAACGTAAATATCGCTATTATGTCTTGGAAGGCGACGTGGTTGTCGCAGGCTTTGACAACGCCGCCGATCCGAGGGTCGTTCAGAAGAAATACGGACAAGCTTACAGGCAACATATTGGAGAACTGATTCCCCACCTGCATCTGGAGAACAAGTCGAAGCTGGAACTGACGGAAGAGATGACCGTCGGTCGATTCATAGATTGGCTCCGTGTTCATCTGCCGTTATCTGAAGGTTGAAAGTATTTCATGGCCCATGCATACACTCCTGGATTGCGCGTCACCCGGCGCACGGTGATCCGCAAGCGCCGGATTCTTCCGCTGAAGGGAAAGGTCCTCGTCGGCGTGGGCGACCGGGTGACGAAGGACCGGGTCGTGGCGCAGACCGACCTGCCGGGGAACGTGGTCACGCTGAACGCCGTCAACCTGCTGGGCGTGACGCCGGCGGAGCTGCCCGGCTACATGCTCAGGCAGGTGGGCGATCGGGTCGAGAAGGGCGAGGCCATCGCGGAGACCAGGCCGTTCATCAAGTGGCTGAAAACGACCATCCAGGCCCCCGTGACCGGGACGGTGGAGAGCGTCTCCACGATCACAGGGCAGGTCATCCTGCGGGAGCCGCCCCGCCCGGTGTCCGTGAAGGCCTACATCGACGGGTGCGTCGCGGAGGTGGTCCCGGACGAGGGGGTGGTCGTGGAGACGGGCGGGGCGTTCGTGCAGGGGATCTTCGGGGTGGGAGGAGAGAGATGGGGGGCGATCCGCTTCGTGGCCGCCTCGCCGGAGGAGGACCTGGACCCGGCGAAGGTCGGACCCGCTCACAAAGGGTGCCTCTTAGTGGCCGGGGCGCTGGCGACGCTGACGGGCATCCGGCGGGCCGTCGAGGTCGGGGCCGCCGGGGTCATCGCGGGGGGCATCCGGGACCGGGACCTGCGCGAACTGCTCGGCTACGACCTGGGGGTGGCCATCACCGGGACCGAGGAGATCGGGCTGACGGTCGTCGTCACGGAGGGGTTCGGGCGGATCGCCATGGCCGGGAAGACGTTCTCGGTCCTGAAGGAGCGGGAGGGGGAGGAGGCGTCGGTCAGCGGCGCCACGCAGATCCGGGCGGGCGTCCTGCGCCCGGAGATCATCATCCCCTCCGGGGCGGAAGGGCCGGACGCCGCCCCTGCGCCGGGGCAGTCGGAGGGGATGCAGGTCGGCGACCCCATCCGGGTCATCCGGCAGCCCTACTTTGGCCGGATCGGCGCCGTGGCCTCGCTCCCGCCTGAGCTTCAGACCGTGGAGTCCGAGACGAAGGTCCGTGTCCTGGGGGTGCGGTTCGAGGACGGCAGCACCGCCGTCGTGCCCAGGGCGAATGTGGAGATTATCGAAGAGTAACGCGGAACGATGAACGCGGAACGATGAACGAAAAACCGCAAAGGCTATTTTGCTTTTCGTTCATCGTTCATCGTTCTGACTTCATCGCTCATCCTTCCAAAGAGGTCCGCCATGTCCAGACTCCTCCTCTGTCTGCTGACGCTGCTTCCCCTCGTCGCCCACGCCCAGGCCGACCTCCTCCTGCCGTCCGAGATCCGGGCGTCCGACGCCCCCGACGACACGGGAGGACGCATCACGGTCACCTGGCGCAGGACGGCGTCGGAGGGGCCGGCCATCAGCTACGTCGTCTCCGTGGCCGAGTCCGAGCAAGGGCCCTACTACAGGGCTGCGGAGGTGAATTCGGGCAGCGGGTTCCTGACCGACGCGCCGGCGGAGTTCGGGCGCCGCGCGTCCAACGCGGACTACCACTATGCCCACGTCGAGACCTACAAGGTCCCGGCGGACAGCGCCAGGTTCGAGACGCGGGCGATTCAGAAGGGCAGGGTCTATTACCTGAAACTCTCCGTGACGGATGGGCAGCGCACGGTCGAGGCCCCGACGGCGGTGTCCGCCTCTGCCCTGGCCAACTGGTTCAACTGGGCCAAGCTGAACAACTTCATCCTGGGCACGACCTTCTCCATCCTCATCCTCGCCTTCATCACCGTCGCCCGCCGCAACCCCAACCTCTACATCCGCAAGATCGCCGGCCTGGACGCCATCGAAGAGGCCCTGGGCCGGGCCACGGAGATGGGCAAGCCGGTCCTGTTCATCCACGGCCTGGCCGGGATGGACAGCATCTCCACCATCGCCGCGGTGAACATTTTAGGCCGGGTGGCCCGGCGGACGGCGGCCTACGACACGCAGCTCCGGGTGTCCACGAACGACCCGATCGTGATGGCCGTCAGCCAGGAGGTCGTGAAGGAGGCCTACCTGGACGCGGGCCGGCCCGACGCCTACAACCCCGACCACGTGTTTATGGCCGCCGCCGACCAGTTCAGCTACGCCGCGGCCCTGGAGGGCATGATGACGCGGGAGCGGCCCGCCACGAACATCCTGATGGGCTACTTCTACGCCGAGTCGCTGCTGCTGTCGGAGACCGGGGCGTCCATCGGGGCCATCCAGATCGCGGGCACGGACTCCTACACCCAGCTCCCGTTCTTCGTGACCACCTGCGACTACACGCTGATGGGCGAGGAACTCTACGCGGCCAGCGCCTACCTGGCGCGGGAGCCCAAGCTGATGGGGAGCCTGAAGGGGCAGGACTACGGCAAGGCGTTCCTGATCCTCGTCCTGGTCCTGGGCACGCTCCTGGCGACGCTCGGATACAACGGGATCACGTATATGTTTACGTCATATTAAAGGTGAAAGGGCAGACGGCAAACGGCAAACGTGAAACCAAACAATCTTTTACGTCTGCCGTCTGCCGTCTGCCGTCTGCCTTTTCAAAGGAGGCCCCATGATCTTTCTTCAGCGTACGCTTCCGTTGAGCATCGCCTTTCTGGTGGGGATGATCGGGATTCTCACCTATTATATCCCCGTCTGGCAGGACATGGAGGAGACGTTCGCCACGTGGCTCCGGATCATCTTCGCGTTCTCCTTCCTGCTGGGGATCTACAGCCTGCTCCACCTCCACTGGAACCGCATCCGGCGGAGGAATCCGGGATGGGGTTACAGCGCGTTCGTCTACATCGGCTTCGGGCTGACCTTCCTGTTCGCCGCGTACAACGACGGGAAATGGTTCCTGGAGCCGCAGGCGGAGGGAGGGGGGCTGCGCTGGATGTTCCGCTACGTGCAGGTCCCCTGCCAGGCCACGATGTTCTCGATCCTGGCCTTCTTCATCGCGTCTGCGGCCTACCGGACGTTCCGGGCGCGCACCCCGGAGGCGGTCATCCTGCTCATCGCGGCAGTGTTGATGATGCTGGGGCGCGTCCCAATCGGGGCCTATATCTATGAAGGGCTGCCGACCTTCGCGCAGTGGTTGATGGCCGTCCCCAACATGGCGGCCAAGAGGGGCATTTTGCTGGGGGTCAGCCTTGGGGGAATCGCCACCTCCCTCCGGATCATCTTCGGGATCGAGCGCTCCTACCTGGGCGGAGGCGAGGCGTGAAGGCCTGGCTGGCGAACATAGACCGGCGGTTCATCTACCTGCTGGTCGGCCTGGGCGCGGCCGCGCCCCTCCTGTTCTCCTTCGACCTTCCGGTCAAGGCCACGCCGCCGGTGCGGGCGGTCTATGCCACCGTGGAGGAGATCGCCCGGAAGAGCGACCGCGCGGCGGTGCTGATCTCGTTCGACTACGATCCGGGGTCCGAGGCGGAGCTCCAGCCGATGGCGCGGGCAATCCTGAGGCACTGCTTCCAGCGCAACCTGCGCGTCGTGGGGGTGAGCCACTGGGCGGGGAACACGGACCTGGTGGAGGAGGCCTTCGCCACGGCGGCGAGCGACTACGGGCGGAAGCCGGGCCAGGACTACGTCTTCATGGGGTTCAAGACGGGCGGAGGAGCGCTGGTCATCGACATGGGAAAGGACTTCCCCGGCGCTTTTCCGCAGGACGCGCGCGGGAACGACACCCGAAACATGGAGGCCATGCGAGGCATCCGCTCGCTGAAGGACTTCGACTACGTGATCGCCCTGGCCGCCGGGACGCCGGGGATCGAGATGTGGATCGCCTACGGGCAGGAGCGATACAGGTTCAAAATGGGCGGGGGGTGCACCGCCGTGATCGCGCCAGACGAATTCCCCTTTTTGCAGGCCGGGCAGCTCAACGGGCTGATCGGCGGTCTGGCCGGGGCGGCGGAGTACGAGACCCTGATCGGCAGAAAGGATGAGGCGGTCAGCGGGATGCGGCCGCAGTCCGTCGTCCACGTCGTGGTGATTCTCCTGATCGCCACGGGCAATCTATTCTACTTCCTCTCTCGGCGGAAAGGGGCTGAATCGCCATGAACCGTCTCCTGAACATCGACCGCCGGATCATCTTTCTGTTCGTCTTCGCAGGCGTGGTGATTCCGCTCCTGTGGTCGTTTAACCTCCCGGTGAAGCCCACGCCCACCGTGCAGGCGATCTACGACACCGTCGAGGCCGTGGCGCAGAAAAACGGGCGAGTCCTGATCGCGTTCGATTACGGCCCCAGCCTGGTGGCGGAGCTGCGTCCGATGGCCCTGGCGCTCCTGCGACACTGCTTCCGGCGGGGGGTGAAGGTGGTGGGAATTACACTCCATCCTGAGGGGGTGGGGATGGCCCAGGACGCCTTTGAGACCGTGTCGAAGGAGTTCAGCAGGGAGTACGGCAGGGATTACGCCTTCATGGGGTTCAAGCCGGGGGGAGGGGCTTTTATTCTGAACATGGGGCAGGACTTTCAGGCGACCTTGCCCAAAGACAGCCGGGGGAACGACACGAGGGCGATGGAGATCACAAAGGACATCCGGTCGCTGAAGGACTTCGATTATGTCGTGGACCTGGCCGGGTCGGCCGTGACCGAGATCTGGATCGCCTACGGGCAGGAGCGCTACCGGTTCCCCATGGCATCGGGGTGCACGGCAGTGATGGCCCCGGACATGTTCCCCTTCTTGCAGGCGGGACAGCTCAACGGGATGATGGGAGGGCTGGCCGGGGCGGCCGAATACGAGACTCTGGCGGGGGCCAGCGATGCGGCCACCCGGAACATGACGCCGCAGTCCGTCGTGCATCTGGTGATCCTGACTTTCATCCTGTTCGGAAATCTGGTCTACTTCCTGGGAAGGAGGGCACCGTGAGACGCGACACGATTCTTTTCGTCGGCTTCGTCGCCCTGTTTGCCGCTGTCAACGCCTATCTGCTGAGCGTGGGCAAGGTCCAGGGCGACTGGGCCGGGTTCGGGGTGATCGTGGCCGCCGGGCTGACGCTGGCCATGTACAGCTTTCTGTACCGCGACAACCCGACCTTCAAGCTCGCCGAGCACCTCTACGTGGGGGTGGTGGCCGCCTACCAGCTGGCGCAGTACTGGTACAACAACCTTCTATCGGACGTCTACAACCCGCTGTTCCGGCCCGAGCCGGGCAAGGGGGCGGCCTGGGGGGTGTTGATCCCGACGGCGCTGGGCCTGATGATGCTCACCCGCTTTGTCCCGAAGATATCCCCGGTCAGCCGCATCTCCTTCGCCTTCTTCGTGGGGGTGGGCGCGGGCCTCAGCATCCCCCGGACGATCTCGTCTTTCCTGTTGCAGCAAATCGAGCCCACGTTCAAGCCCATCTGGACCGCCTCGGCGGGGTTCACGATGGCCAGCCTGGACACCTTTCTGATCCTCCTGGGGGTGGTGAGCGTCCTGGTCTATTTCTCGTTTTCAATCGAGCACCGGGGGGCGGTGGGGGGCGTCTCCCGCGTGGGCATCTGGTTCCTGATGATCTCCTTCGGGGCCTCGTTCGGCTACACCATCATGGCGCGCCTGTCGCTCCTGATCGGGCGGATGACCTTCCTGCTGAGGGACTGGCTGCACGTTCAGATACAGTGAACGAATTACGAATGTCGAATTACGAATTACGAATCTTCATTCGACATTCGACATTCGACATTCGACATTCGAGCGGTCAAAATCTGGAACGAAACAGGTAAGCGAGGAGTCCAAGTGCCGTCAGAAGGGTCGAGGATAAATGGCCGAACCTCTGTTAAAGGTCGATGGCCTCAGGACGTACTTTCAGACCGATGACGGCCTGGCCAGGGCGGTGGACGGGGTCTCCTTTGACCTGCGAAAGGGCGAGACCCTGGGGCTGGTGGGGGAGTCGGGGTGCGGCAAGAGCGCCACGGCCCTGTCCATCCTGCGCCTGATCCCTGAGCCGCCGGGGGAGGTCGCAGGAGGGGCGGTCCTGTTTCGCGGGCGCGACCTGCTCGGCCTGACCGAGGAGGAGATGCGGGGGGTGCGTGGGAACGACATCGCGATGATCTTCCAGGAGCCGATGACCAGCCTGAACCCCGCCTTCACCTGCGGAGACCAGATCGACGAGGCCGTGAGGCTCCATCAGGGGCTAGGCCGGGCAACGGCCAGGGAGCGGACGGTGGAGATGCTCCGGCGGGTGGGCATCCCGGACCCCGCGCGGCGGGCGGACGAGTATCCGCATCAGCTCTCCGGGGGGATGCGCCAGCGCGTGATGATCGGCATGGCCCTGTCGTGCAACCCGGACCTGCTGATCGCGGACGAGCCGACCACGGCGCTGGACGTCACGATCCAGGCGCAGATCCTGGAACTCCTGGAGCGGCTCCAGCAGGAGCTGGGGATGGCCGTGCTGATGATCACCCACGACCTGGGGGTGATCGCCGGGGTCACAGACCGGGTGGCGGTGATGTACGCCGGGAAGATCGTGGAGATGGGGCAGGTGGAGGAGATCTTCGCCGCCCCCGGACACCCTTACACCCGGGGGCTGCTCGCGTCGATCCCGAGGCTGACCGGGATGCAGGACCGGCTCCGGGTGATCCCGGGGGCGGTCCCGGACGCGACCCGGTTCCCGGAGGGCTGCCGGTTTCACCCCAGATGCCCGCACGCGGACGCCTTCTGCCGGGAGCGGGCGCCGGCGCTGCTGGACGTAACGCCTGGACACGCCGTGGCCTGCTGGAAGGCGGAGGGGTACCCGGCGTAAGGTAACCGGTATGGTTTCTGAGCCGCTTTTAGAGGTCCGCGACCTCAAAAAATACTTTCCCATCCGGCGCGGGCTGTTCTCACGGGCCTCGGGACAGGTGAGGGCCGTGGACGGCGTCTCCTTCACCGTCCGAAGGGGGGAAACCCTGGGGCTGGTGGGGGAGTCGGGGTGCGGGAAGACGACCACGGGGCGGGTCATCCTCCGGCTGATCGAGGCGACGGGCGGGGAGGTGCGCTTCGACGGCGCGGATGTGCTGTCGCTGGGCCGGCGGGCGCTGCGGGCCGTGCGGCGGCAGATGCAGATCATCTTCCAGGACCCCTACAGCTCTCTGAACCCCCGGATGACCGCCGGGGGCATCCTGGCAGAGGCGTTAAAGGTCCACCGCCTGGCGCAGGGCCAGGCCCTGCGGGAGCGGGTGGCGCAGCTCCTGGAGACGGTCGGCCTCTCCCCGGACTATGCCCGCCGGTATCCCCACGAGTTCAGCGGCGGGCAGCGGCAGCGGATCGGCATCGCCCGCGCCCTGGCGGTGCAGCCTGAGTTCATCGTGGCCGACGAGCCCGTGTCCGCGCTGGACGTGTCGATCCAGGCCCAGATCCTCAACCTGCTTCAGGACCTCCAGGCGCAGTTCGGGCTGACCTACCTGTTCATCGCCCACGACCTGAGCGTGGTGCGGCACATCTCCAGCCGGGTGGCCGTGATGTACCTGGGGCGGGTCGTGGAGGTCGCGGAGAGCAGGGCGCTCTACGAAAACCCCTTGCACCCCTATACGCGGGCGCTCCTCTCCGCCGCGCCGGTCCCGGACCCTTCCGTGCGGCGACGCCGGACCGTCCTGGAGGGGGACGTGCCCAGCCCCGCGAACGTCCCCTCCGGCTGCCCCTTCCATCCCCGCTGCCCCGAGCGCGTGGCCGAGTGCAGCCGGGTCGCGCCGGAGCTGAAGGACGTGGGCGAAGGGCACGCTGTGGCGTGTATTTTGAGGCATTAGAGCCGGTCTTCGATCATCTTCTCTCAGAAAGGGGAGCCCTGTGACCTCATATCTCAAAAAAGCGATCATTTTTGTGAACGCCGTTGTCTTGTTGGCGCTGGCTCAGGAGGGGCAGGCGCAGGGAATGGGCATTCCGCGCAGAATGCTGGGTCCGGCCCGCCTGGGGCCCGACATCGACCTCTCGAAGGGGCTGGAGGGCCGGCTTCAGCGGGACCGCTTCTTCCCGTCCCTGCTCGGCCTGGGCAGCCCCGGCCTCAGCGCCATCCGGACGGACCATTTCGTGATCTACTACCGGGACGCCGACCAGACCGCCCGGCAATTGGCCGACATCGCCGAAGAGGTGTTCGACGCCATCGCCCCCCTCTACCCGAAGTACATGAAGAGCTACGCCCCCGTGCACGTGCTCGTGGACGACAGCATCGACTACGGCAACGGGTCGGCCAGCTACTACCAGAACTTCATTCAGATCTGGGCGACCAACCTCGATTTTGAGCTGCGGGGGACGCACGCCTGGATCAAGAACGTGTTCGCCCACGAGTTCACCCACATCGTCACCCTGAAGGCCGCCCGGCGGAACTGGCCTTTCGAGCTGGGCATCGCGCAGATGGCGGAGCTGAACAGGAACCCCGACTACGTGTTCGGCATGCCCTTTTATCAGCTGGCGGTGCCGACCTGGTTTGCGGAGGGCATCGCGCAGTACGAGGACGACAAGATGGGCTATGAGGCCTGGGACACGCACCGGGACATGCTCCTCCGCATGGCCACGCTGGAGGACGACCTCCTGTCCTACGCCGAAATGGGGGTCTTCTCGCGGGACGGCCATCACTTTGAGATGTCCTACAACCAGGGCTACGGCCTCCTCCGCTACATCGATGAGGCCTACGGCCCCGAAAAAGTTCGGGCGCTCGCCGAGCACACGGGCCTCGTCAACTTCAAGTCCGCGATCAGCAAGGTCCTCCGCAAGTCCGCCGATCAGGTCTACGACGAGTGGAAGGCCCACCTGAAGGTGAAATACGGGGCCCTGGCCGACTCGCTCCAGAAGGCCGGCCTGGCCGAGGGGGAGAAGGCCGTCGACGAGGGGTTTCTGGACTACCATCCGGTCCATTCCCCGGACGGCGGGCGCGTGGCCTACCTGAGCAACCGGAAGAGTGACTTTGCGATCACCGAGCTTCGCGTGAAGGACCTGGGCACGGGCGCGGTCAAGACAATCGCCAGGAACGTCGACAACCGCTTCTCCTGGTCCCCCGACGGAAAGAGGCTCTACTACAACCGCGCGCCGAGGGGGCGCTTCGACATCTACGTCTATGACTTTGACACGAAGGAGGAGCGGAAGCTGACCCTCGGCCTCCGGGCCAAGGACCCGGCGGTCTCCCCCGACGGGAAACGCATCGCCTTCGTGCGCAACGAGGACGGGACGAACAACCTCGGCGTCATGAACGCGGACGGGACGAAGATCCGCTACCTCACGCACCACAACGACGCCACGCAGTACTACGGCCCCCGCTGGTCCCCGGACGGGAAGCGGATCGCCTTCAGCGTCTTCCGGGGCGAGGACCGGGACGTCGCGGTGATCAACGCCGACGCGGAGCCTTACAAGAAGGCCCGGTCCAGGGCGGACAGCAGCAAGACCTTCCCGGACAGCCTGGCCTACGCGGACAACGCCGGGTTCGAGGCCCTCATCCGGACGAAGGCGGACGAGCGCGATCCCTGCTGGCTGCCCGACGGCAGCGGCCTGGTGTTCGCGTCGGATCGGACGGGCATCTTCAACCTCTACGAATACGACCTCGCCTCCAAACAGGTCAGACAGGTCACCAGCGTCCTGGGCGGGGCGTTCTGCCCGTCCGTCTCCCCGTCCGGGGACGAGGCGCTCTACGCGGGCTTTCACGCGGGCAACTACAGCATCTACAGGGTGAAGCGTTCGGAGGCCCGGCCTGCCCCCGCCCTCCAGCAGGTGGACCGGGACTATCGCGGGGTCTACACGGGTGAGCCCATCGACAAGGCCTACAAGGTCGGGCGCTACGGCACCCACGTCACGCTCAACGGCGTGATGCCGTTCATCGTGCTGGGGCCGACGTTCATCGGAAACCGCTTCGGCCTGGACCAGGTCAGCGGCGGCCTGCAGGTGGCTGCGGGCGACCTGCTGGGCGGCGACCAGCTCATCAGCGGGTTCTCGATCGGGAAGAACCTCCGCAGGAGCATAGACCTCAACTCCAGCTTTCTCGTGGGCTACATCAAGGGCCTGACCCCCTTCTCGGGCGAGAGCAAGACCTACGCCCCGACCCTCTACACCTTCTACAATCGGGAGACGATCAACAGCGCCCTGGACCTGGGGACCGTGGCCGCCCGGCGCGACACGTCCACCGGCACGATGCGGGTGGAGACCGACTCGGGCCGCGTCCTGATCCCCGACGTCACGCAGTTTCTCCACCTGACGCTCGACGAGTCCGACAGGTTCAAGGACGTGTTCCACGAGTTCGTCGTGGGCGTGGACCTGCCGATCTCCTCCCGGCAGGGGTTTGAACTGGAGTACGGCTACCGGAAATACTACGAGAACATGCACACCAAGCAGACGATCTTCGACAGCTCGCGGGTGTTCCAGCGGGGCGTGGACATCACCCAGGACATCAAGAAGATCGACCGGCGATTCGGCCAGCCCCAGGTCGTCGCGGACCAGAACCTCTACAGCAGCGACTCCGGGCCGTTCTACCAGAGCAGCGACCTCGCCGTGGGGTGGCGCTACGTCAACATCAAGCCCACCATCGACGGCTTCATCAACCCGGCGGGCCGGGTGGTCTCCCTCCGCTACCGCCGGCTCAACGCCACCGTGGCCGACTCCCTGGCGCAGGCGATGGCCGACCCCAACACGGGGCTGCCGGTCCCGGTGTCCGGGAACCCCAGCCCCGACCCGTTCCTGTTCGACCCGGTGAAGCTGGGCCTCAACGAGTTCACGTTCTCCTGGAACGAATTCATCCCGCTGGGGGGAAAGGCCACGCTGGGCCTTCAGACCTTCGTGGGCTACAAGGATCAACCGATCAAGCGGTTCCAGCCCGACGGCGGACCCTTCGAGGGGGCCTTCTACTACCCGCTCCGCTACTATCTGGGGGGATGGGGCAGCCTTCGAGGCTATCCCTACTTCACGCTGCAAGGGGGCAAGGCCGTGCTCGGCAGGATCACCCTCACCCTCCCCCTCTTCCAGAAGATCCGCAAGGAACTCCCGCCCCTGTATTTTGACCGGCTCTACGCCACTCTGTTCCTGGAGACCGGCGCGACGAGCGACGCGGCGAAGTTCAGCGACCTCAAGTTCAACAGCCGGGCCATCCGCAACGCCTTCCTGAGCGACTTCGGGGTGGAGTTGCGGATGCAGATGTTCTCGTTCTACCGCCTGCCGATGTTCGGGTTCCTCCAGTTCGTCGCGCCGTTCACGCGCGACGTGCGCGACCGGAACGACCCGACGCAGATCAACCGGGTGGACAAGCATCGGATCTTCTTCGGGTTCTCGATATAAGGCGAAATGGCTGACGTCCTGATCGTGATCCCCGCCCACAACGAGGCGGAGAACATCGGAGCCGTTCTGGAGGAGGTCCGGCGTCTGACCCCGGACTGCGACCTGGTCGTGATCGATGACGGGTCGCGGGACGGCAGCCGGGAGGTCGTCCACAGGCTCGGCGTCCCCTGCATCCGCCACCCCTACAACCTCGGCTATGGCGGGGCCGTGCAGACCGGCCTGCGCTACGCCCGCGCGCGGGGCTACGAGACGGTGGTGCTGATGGACGGCGACGGCCAGCACGACGCCGGACAGGTCCCTGCCCTCGTCGAGGCGCTGCGGCGGACGGGCGCGGACCTGGTGATCGGCTCCCGGTTCGTCGAGCGGACGGGGTATCCCGTCCCGCCCCTCAGGCGGGCCGTGATGGCCTTTTTCGCGGGGCTGACCTGGGCGTTCACCGGCCTCCGGGTCCGCGACGTCACGTCGGGGTTCCAGGCCATCGACAGGCGCGCCGTGGCCTTCCTCGCGGAGGAGTATCCGCTGGACTACCCGGACGCCGAGACCGTGATCCTCCTGGTCCGGTCCGGGTTCCGCGTGGTGGAGCAGCGCGCGGACGTCAGGCCCCGGATGAGCGGCGCCTCCATGCACTCCGGCCTGCGTGCCCTGTATTACCCGTTCCGGGCGCTGATGGGGGTGATCATCGTCATGCTCCGGACGCTGACGCGACCGGGGAGGGCGGCGTGAGCGGCTACAACCAGGCGCTGATCTGCGCCATTGCGGTCCTGTTCGGGGTCTTCACATTCGACCTCCTGCGGAGGCGACGGCTGAACGTCGAATACGGGCTGCTCTGGCTGCTGCTGGCGGCCGGCGTCCTGATCGTCGTGGGGTGGAAGTGGCTCCTGTTCCGGGTGACCTTCTGGATGGGGGCGCGGCAGCCGGCCTCCATCCTGGCCCTGCTGAGCCTGGCGTTCATCTTCTTCTTCCTGGCCTTCCTCACTGTCCAGCTCTCGACCATGTCCAGCCGCATCAGGCGACTGACCCAGGTGGTGGCCCTGCTGGAGCACGAGGTTCAGGAGATGAAAGAGAAACAAGGCGAAGCCGAAGAGGACGCAAAAAAGAGTGAGACGTGAAAACAAGAATCCAGAATCCAGAATCCAGAATTTAGAAGAAAAGCAAAAACGGTTCTCATTCTGGATTCTGAATTCTGGCTCCTGTATTCTGCTTTTGCCGTTTGCCGGAGGTCTTTATGCAAGGCAAAGTCGCTGTTCTAAAGACGCGGCCCGAGACCGTGCTGGAGGACTACGGGGAGGTCATGCGCCTGGCCGGATACCGGGAGGCCCTCTCGCCCGGCCTGGACACCGTAGTCAAGCTGAACCTCTCCTGGACGAAGTACTTCCCGGCCTGCTCGTCCCAGCCCTGGCAACTCGAAGGGGTCCTCCGGACGCTGATCGAGGACGGGTACGAGGCCGCGCGCCTGTTCCCCGTGGAGAACAAGACCGTGGTGACGAACCCCGTCAGGGGGGCGCGGGACAACCACTGGATGCCCGTCCTGGAGAAGTATGGGCTTCCGTTTATCCCGTTGCCGGAGGTGGAGTGGGTCAAGTACCCGTTCAAGAGCGAGTTCCTGATGGTGGACAAGATATTTCCAGAGGGCATTGAGATTCCTGAGATGTTCATCGGGAGACAGGTGGTCCACCTGCCGACGGTCAAGACCCACGGACACACCACCACCACCGGCGCCATCAAGAACAGCTTTGGCGGCTTGCTCAAGGAAGTGAGGCACTATGCCCATAAAAACATCCACGAGGTCATGGTGGACCTCATGCTCATGCAGAAAGAGATCCACCCTGGCGTCTTCGCGGTGATGGACGGGACGGTCTGCGGGGACGGGGCCGGGCCCCGGACGATGGACCCCAAGATTCAAAACTACATCCTGGCGAGCGCGGACCCCGTGGCCATCGACGCCGTCGCCGCCCGGATGATGGGGTTCGATCCGATGTCCATCCCCTACATCCGGATGTGCCACGAGCGGGGGCTGGGCGTGGGAGACCCGCGACAGATCGAGGTCGCGGGGGCGGACGTATCCGGGGTGAACTTCCATTTCAAGACGAAGCGGAGCTTAGTCATCTTTGGGGACCAGCTCATCCGGAAGGGGTTCATGAGGCCGTTTGAAAGGGTGTTGCTGCATTCCCCGCTGGTGGTATGGGCGCCCTTCGCTTCCAATCTCTACCACGATTACCTGTGGTATCCCATCGTCGGGAGGCCGATCATCCGGAGGTTCATGAAGACGGAATGGGGACAGCTCTTTCAACGGTATGGGCGGATGGCCGGCGATTCGAAGCGGGCGGAGGCGACGCCGGCGGATTAGGGAGAGGAGATGGCACAGACGAACGACTATGATCTTGTCGTGATCGGCGGAGGCCCTGCGGGCTACGCGGCGGCCATCCGGGCCGGGCAGCTCGGCCTGAAGGTCGCGCTGGTGGAGCGGGAGCGGGTGGGTGGCACCTGTCTGAACTGGGGGTGCATCCCGACCAAGTCGCTCCTCCGGAACGCGGAGGTCCTGTCCCTCTTCCGGCGGGCCGGGGAGTTCGGCATCTCGTGCGGGGAGGTGACCGCCGACTACAGGGCCGCGGTGGCGCGCAGCCGCGCGGCGGTGGCCCGGCTGACGAAGGGGGTGGAGTACCTCCTCAAGAAAAATAAGGCCACGACCGTGGCCGGGCACGGCCGCCTGACGCCGGGCAGGACCGTGGTCGTGACGGACCCGTCGGGGAAGGTCGTGCAGGAGGCAAAGGGGAAGCGGGTGCTGCTGGCCACCGGCTCGACGACGCGGACGATTCCGGGCGTGACGCCGGACGGGAAGCGCATCATCACGAGCGCTGAGGCGATGGTCCTGGAGGCCCTGCCGAAGTCGATGATCATCCTGGGCGGCGGCGTGATCGCGGCCGAGTTCGCTTACCTGCTGGCCGCCTACGGCGTGGCCGTCACGATGGTGGAGATGCTCCCGTCCATCCTGCCGATGGAGGACCGGGAGGTCGCCGACGTGGTGGCCAGATCCTTCACCCGGATGGGAATCCAGATCAGGACAGGGACGAAGGTGGAGCGCGCGGCGCAGGAGGGGGACGGGGTCTCCGTGGTCGTCTCCTCCGGGGACGCCTCCGAGACCCTGAGGGCGGAGACGGTCCTGGTGGCCGTGGGGCGCGGTCCCTACGCCGAGGGGCTGGGGCTGGCCGACGCGGGCGTGGCGACGGAGCGGGGGTTCGTGACCGTGGACGAGGACTACCGCACCTCCGCCGAGGGGGTCTACGCCGTGGGGGACCTGATCCCCACCCCGCTGCTGGCGCACGTGGCCGTGGCCGAGGGGGTCGCCGCGGTGGAGCGGATGGGCGGGGACGAGGAGGCGCGCGTGGACTACGGCAACGTCCCGAACTGCATTTACTGCCAGCCGCAGGTGGCGTCGGTGGGGCTGACGGAGGAGGAGGCGCGCCAGAAGGGGCGCGAGGTGAAGGTGGGCCGATACCCCTTCCGGGCGCTGGGCAAGGCGATTGCGGCGGGGGAGCAGGAGGGGCTGGTGAAGCTGGTGGTGGACGCCAGATACGGCGAGATCCTGGGCGCGCACATCGTCGGGTCGGACGCGGCGGAGATGATCGCCGAAGTCGTGCTCGCCCGCGCGCTGGAGGCCACCACCTCTGAGATCGGACGCACCATCCACGCCCACCCCACGCTCCACGAGGCCATCCTGGAGGCCGCCCTGGGCGCAGAGGGCAGGGCGATTCATATCTGAAACACGAAAGGCAACCCCCCTTCCACCCCCGTAACCCTCTCCCCCACCCAACCTGTCGCTCCCATGAGGTCGCGACCCACCGCCCTCCCACATGTGGGGGAGGGAGGGGGCATTTAGGGCTTTGCCGCCAGGATGGGGGAGGGTGGGGGGCTGAATATTCTATGCCCATCTCACTCGGCAACGAGGTCCTGCTCGAGGAGCGGTTCGGCCTGGTCCGGGGCCGGCGGGTCGGCCTGATCACGAACCCCTCCGGCGTGAACGCCCGGCTGGAGGCGACGGCGGACGTCCTCCTGCGGTCCGGCGTGAGGCTGACGGCGCTGTTCGGGCCGGAGCACGGAGCGCGGGGAGAACAGGCGGCCGGCGCGCCGGTGGCGTCCTCGCGCGACGGGCGCGCGGACATCCCCGTGCACAGCCTCTACGGCGAGACCCGGAGGCCCACCCCGGAGATGCTGAGCGGCATCGACGCGATGCTGTTCGACGTGCAGGACGTGGGGGCGCGGTTCTACACCTACGTCGCGACGATGGTCCACGCCCTGGAGGCCTGCGCGGAGCAGGGCGTCCCGTTCGTGGTCCTGGACCGACCCAACCCCATCGGCGGGGCGATGGAGGGAAATCTGCTGGACCCGGCCTTCGCCTCCTTCGTGGGACCAGGCCCCATCCTCCTCCGGCACGGCATGACGGCCGGGGAGCTGGCCCGCCTGTTCAACGCCGAGTTCAACCTCGGCGCGGACCTGACGGTCGTGCCAACGCGCGGGTGGCGACGAACGATGTTCTACGACGAGACGGGCCTGCTGTGGGTCCCTCCCTCTCCTAACATGCCCACCATGGAGACCACCGTCGTGTATCCGGGGATGTGCCTGATGGAGGGGACTGCGGTCTCGGAGGGCCGGGGGACGACAAAGCCGTTCGAGCAGGTGGGAGCGCCCGGTATCGACGGGCGTCAGCTGGCCCGACACCTGAACGAAAGGGGCATCCCCGGCGCGATCTTCAGGCCCGTGACCTTCGAGCCGTTCACGGGCAAGCAGAGCGGGCAGGCGTGCGAGGGCGTGCAGGTCCACGTGACGGACCGGCGAATCTACCCGGCGGTGCGGGCCGGATTGGAGGCGCTGGCGGCCGTGCGGGACCTGTTTCCGGGCGTCCTGGCCTGGCGAAACGTGGACGGCGTCTATCCCTTCGACCGTCTGATGGGCACAGACCGGGTCCGGCAGGCCCTCGACGCCGGGGCGGGCGCGGAGGAGATCGTGGCGAACTTTGAGCCGGACATCCAGGGGTTCGCGGAGAGGCGAGGGCCGTATCTGCTGTATGAGTGAGATGCTTCAAAATCTCTTTCGCATTATCCAGAAGCCCCGCAGGCTGATCGTGGGCCTCATGTCGGGCACCTCCGCCGACGGGGTGGACGCGGCGCTCGTGGAGGTGGAGGGGAGCGGCGTCGGGACCAAGGCGCGGCTGATCGCCTTCGAGTGCCTCCCCTACCCGCCCGCGCTGCGGGCGGACGTGCTGGCCCTGTGCGACGCGGCGACCGGGCGCGTGGACCAGGTCTGCCGGATGAACGCGCTCCTGGGCGAATGGTTTGCGGAGGCCGCGCGCCGGGTCGTCCGGAAGGCCGGCCTGAACATGGCGGACGTGGATCTCATCGGGTCTCACGGTCAGACCGTCCACCACCTGCCCGAACCGGCGCAGATGCACAGCTACGCGGTGCGCTCGACGCTCCAGGTCGGGGACCCCTGCGTGATCGCGGAGCGGACGGGCGTGGCCACGGTCGGGGACTTCCGGGTCCGGGACGTGGCCGCCGGGGGGCAGGGCGCGCCCCTCGTCCCGCTGGCCGACTACCTGCTCTACCGGTCTGAGACAACGGGCCGGGCGATGCTCAACGTGGGGGGAATCGCCAACGCCACGATCCTCCCCGCCGCCTGCGGCCTGGAGGACGTCTACGCCTTCGACCTCGGCCCCGGCAACATGGTCATCGACCGGCTGATGGACCGGATCACCGGGGGGCGCGCATCCTGTGACGAGGGCGGCCAGATGGCCGGGACGGGGCGCGTCCACCCCGATCTCCTGTCGGAGATGATGACCCATCCTTTTTTCAACCTCCCGCCCCCTAAGTCCACGGGCCGGGAGGATTTCGGAGCCGCCTACGCCGACGCCTTCCTGGCGCGGGCGAGGGGCCGGGGGCTGCCGGACGCCGACGCCGTGGCCACGGCCACGGCGTTCACGGCGGAGGCCGTGGCGGACGGCCTGCGGCGGTTCGTCCGGGAGCCGGTGCAGGAGGTGATCGTCAGCGGGGGCGGGGCGCACAACGAGACCCTGATGTCTCTCCTGCGGGTGCGGCTGCCCCGCGTCCGGGGGATCGAGGAGGTCGGAGGCTCAACGGAGGCGAAGGAGGCGCTCGCCTTTGCGGTTCTGGCCAACGAGACCCTGGCCGGAAGGCCGGGCAACGTCCCCCGAGTCACCGGCGCATCCCATCCGGCCCTCCTGGGCAAGATCGCCCCGGCGTGACCCCCCTGCTTTTCCGTTGATTCCGACGCCTGTTTTGCTTATAGTTAAACAGATATTTAGCCTGTTTCGTGGCTCTTTCTTTATGGATCTGTGCAGGACGCAGGGTCGTTATGGCCAAGAAGAAGATATCGCTCGCCCAGCTCCAGGTCGGCATGTTCATGGAGGTGGACGTGAAGGATGCGACGGGGGGGAACAAGAATGTCCTGCTGCTGGGCAAGGGCATCCTGATCACCTCTGAAAACCAGATCCGGCGGCTGCAGGAGGCCGGCCTGAAGGACGTCATCATAGACACCTCCAAGGGGAAGGACGTGGCCGGCGGCAGCGTGGTGAACGCCCCCGCGCCGGCCATCAAGGCCCCTCCTGTCGCCCGGCCCCCGGCCGGGCGCAAGACCTTCTTCAAGGATGAGATCAAGGTCGCGCGCAAGATCAAGGGGGCGTCCATCCAGGTGGTCAAGGAGTTCATGGGGAACGCCGCCACCGGACGGAGCATCGACGTCAAGAAGGTGGGGCTTGCGGCCAAGACCCTCACCCAGAGCGTCTTCAGGAACGTGGACGCCCTGCTGAGCCTGACGGCGCTCAAGAGCTACAGCGAGTTCACCTACACCCACTCCGTCAACGTCTGCATCCTGACCCTGGCCATCGCCCACGCCCAGGGGGTGACGGAGAGGGAGGCGGAGATCATCGGGGTGGGGGGGCTGCTCCACGACATCGGCAAGGCGAAGATCCCGCTGTCGATCCTGGACAAGCCGGGGCCGCTCACCCCCGAGGAGCGCAAGGTCGTCATGAGCCACCCCATCTACAGCGAGGAGATCCTGCGCGGGATGGGGAACATCCCGGAGGAGGCGATCGCCATCGCCGTGCAGCACCACGAGAAGGTCAACGGCACAGGCTACCCCTACGGCCTGACCGGGGACCAGATGCACCCCTACGGGAGCATGGCCGCCGTGGCGGACATCTACGACGCCCTGACGTCCGCGCGGCCCTACAAGCCCGGCCTGCCCCCCCACGTCGCCCTCCGTCGGGTGTTCGACGGCCGGGGCGCCGAGTTCGACACGAAGGTGGTGGACGTCTTCATCAAGAACCTCGGCATCTACCCCATCGGCAGCTTCGTGAAACTGAACACGGGGGAGATGGGCATCGTGGTCGAGACCAACCCGCTGGACTCGCTCAAGCCCAGGATAGGGATTATCTTCACGCGATTCGGAAAGCGGCGAGAGACCCCCTTCGTGGTCGACCTGTATGAGGCGTCGGGGGCCGAGGCGCGGGCGATCCAGGAGGCCGACGATCCTAAAAGGTATGACGTAAATGTTGAGGATTACCTGATCAAGTAGGATTGGAGTTTGGGGGGACCGCCCTCACCCTCCCCCAAACCTGTGGATAAGGCCCTGAGTGCCCCCTCCCTCTCCCGTACACGGGAGAGGGAGGGGGCTACGGGGGTGGGTGAGGGCCTGAAATCTCTCTCTTATTATCACCTATGCAAATCCTTCTCCGCATCTTCATCCCCCTGCTCTACGCTGCGGCGGCTGCCCTCTACGCCGCCAACTTTCAGGAGCGCCGGGATCGCATCGGACGCGCGGCCACGGCGCTCCTGGCCGCGGGATGGGCGCTTCACACCGGGCTCCTGGGGATCAGGGCCATCTCCATCGGCCACGTCCCGATCATGAACACGCCGGAGGTCCTCTCGACGTGCGCGTGGCTCATGGTGATCGTCTACGCCTACCTGGAGTTTAGCACGAAGGACCGGGCGCTGGGCGCGCTCGTCGCCCCCATCGTGACCGTCCTCCACGCCTTTGCCTCCGCAGAGTTCGGCCAACTCGAAGTCCCCGTTCACCTCCTCTCCCGAAGCCGATGGTTTGAGGCGCACGTCTTCTCGAACATCCTGGCCTACACCGCGTTCTCCATCTCCTGGGTCAGTTCCATCATGTACGTCTTTCTGCTGGGGGAGATCCAGACCAAGCACCTCGGATTCTTCTACAAGCGCCTGCCCCCCCTCCAGACCCTGGACCAGATCAACAACCGCGCCGCATCGTTCGGGTTCGCCTTCCTGACGCTGGGCCTGGCGGCGAGTTCGACCTGGATTCACCAGATACGCGGCCAGTTCTGGGTCTGGAACGAGCCTGCCTTCGCCGGGGCCCTGGTCGCCTGGGTGATCTACGCGGGCCACCTCTGCGCGCGCGCCGTCGCGGGCTGGAACGGGAAGCGGGCGGCGCTCCTGTCCATCGTGGGATTCACCCTCGTGCTGTTCACCTTCCCGGTGGTGGGCATCTTCTTTCCGGGAAGACATTCGTTCGCGAACTGAGGTGATTTCGGCGTGTCCATCGTCGTCGTCGGCCTGAGCCATCACACCGCCCCGGTGGATGTCCGGGACCGGGTGGCCTTCCCGGCCCACGTCCTGGGCGAGGCCGTCTCCGGGCTGAACAGGGGGCCGGGCGTCCGGGAGTGCGTCATCGTCTCCACCTGCAACCGGTGCGAGATCTACGCCGTGGCCGACGACGCCGACGCAGCCCGCGAGGTCGTGGTCAACTGGGTCTGCGACTTTCACGACCTGGCCCGCGCCGACGTGGAGGGGCACCTGTTCTGTCTGCGCGAAGCCGAGGCCGTCCGCCACCTGTTCCGGGTGGCCTGCGGCCTCGACTCCATGATCGTGGGGGAGCCGCAGATCGCCGGACAGGTGAAGGACGCCCACGCCGCCGCCCTGAGCAGGGGGGCCACGGGGGTGGTGTTCAACCGCCTGTTTCAGATGGCGACGGAGGTCTCCAAGCGGGCGCGCACGGAGACGGAGATCGGCGAAGGGGCCGTGTCGGTCCCCTATGCGGCCGTGGAGCTGGCGAAGAAGATCTTCGGAAACCTGGAGGGCCAGAGGGCCCTGGTCATCGGGGCGGGCGAGATGAGCGAGCTGACGGCCCGGCACCTGATCGCCAACGGCGTCCGCTCCCTCCGGGTGGCCAGCCGCACGCTGGAGAGGGCCAGGGAGATGGCCGACCGGGTGGGGGGGCATGCCCTCCCCTTCGACGAGGCCATGGCCGGCCTGCACGAGGCCGACGTCCTCATCAGCTCGACCAGCGCCCCCGCCTACGTCCTCCGCAGGGACGTCGTGGCGCAGGCGATGCAGCGCCGGCGCAATGCGCCGATGTTTCTGATCGACATCGCCGTGCCGAGGGACATCGAGCCGGAGGTCGGGAAGCTCTACAACGTGTTTCTCTACGACATCGACGACCTGCAGTCCGTGGTGGGGGTGAACCTCGCCAAGCGGGAGCAGGAGGCGTTAAAGGCCCAGGACATGGTCGAGGAGCAGGTCTCGGCGTTCAACGCCTGGCTCAACAGCCTCGACGTGGTGCCCACCATCGTCTCCCTCCGGCAGCGGTTCGAGGCGACCATGTCGGCGGAGCTGGAGCGCGTCGGGATGGCCGGGTTCTCCGAGGAACAGCAGAAGCGGATCGCGGCCCTGCTGCGGAGCTACACGAACAAGCTCCTGCACGGCCCCGTGACCCGCCTGAAGGAGGCCGCCGAGACGGGGGACGGCCTGATGCACGTGCACGCCGTTCAGTACCTGTTTGGACTCAGAGGAAAGAGCGAAACGGAGAAAGGGGGAGACGGAGAAACGACCTCACCCTCCCCCGTCGCTGGAGGAAGTCCCTTGTCACCCCCTCCCTCTCCCAGTGGGAGAGGGAGGGGGCCGGGGGGTGGGTGAGGTCTCCGCTTCTCCTAACCCCTGACCCCCGATCCTTTTCTGGAGGCGTTTTGAGCAGGCGACTGATCATCGGCACGCGGGGGAGCCGGCTGGCGCTCTGGCAGGCAGAGTGGGCGAAGGCGACGTTGCAGGACCATCTGTCTGACGTTGAAGTGGACCTGAAGGTCATCCGCACCTCTGGGGACCAGGACCAGACCACGCCGCTGGGGCAGCTCGGCGGGCGGGGGGTCTTCACGAAGGAGATCGAGCGGGCGCTCCTGGCCGGGGAGGTGGACGTGGCCGTCCACAGCCTCAAGGACCTGCCGACGGACCTGCCGGAGGGGCTGGCGCTCGGGGCGGTCAGCCCTCGCGAGGACTGCCGGGACGCCCTGATCGCGCGCGCGGCGTCCTCGTTTGCCGCGCTCCCTCAGGGGGCGAGGGTGGGGACCGGGAGCCTGAGACGGCGGGCCCTGCTCCTCCACGTCCGGCCCGACCTCCGGATGCAGGACCTGCGGGGGAACTTGGACACCCGCCTGCGCAAGCTAAAGGCGGAGGGGCTGGACGCCATCGTCCTGGCCGTCGCAGGGCTTTCACGGATGGGGTGGGCGGACCGGATCACGGAGCGGCTGCCGTTTTCCGTCTGTCTGCCGGATGCCGGGCAGGGGGCGATCGGGATCGAGGTCCGGGCCGACGACGCGGAGGCCCTCCGCGCCGTGTCCGTTCTGAACGACGCGGACACCCGGCGCAGCGTGACGGCGGAACGGGCGCTCCTGAAGGCCCTGGGCGGGGGCTGCCAGGTCCCCATCGGGGCATGGGGCCGCGTCGAGAGTGGGCGTCTCAAGCTGGACGCCGTTGTTGCGTCCGTGGATGGAAAGCGGCTCATCCGGGACCGCGCGGAGGGGGCGCGGGAGGGGCCGGAGGAGGTCGGCCAGGGGCTGGCGGAGCGGCTGCTGCAACATGGCGCGGAGGATATCTTGAAGATCGGCTGATCCAGAAGAAGGCTTTCTCGCAACAATATTGATCCTTCACGATGAAGACATGTGTGATTTCAGTTTCGGAGGAAAAACAACATGGGAAGGCATGACGTTTCGTTCAGTGTTCCTGACCGAGCACTTGGAAAGGCAGATGTGACGTTCTTGGTCAAAAGGAATGGCTCAGTTTTAGGCACACTTGCGGTCTCGAACGGTTCAGTGGTCTGGTTTCCAAAGGGAACGAACTATGGCTGTAAAATGAGCTGGAGAAAGTTTGACAACGTCATGCAGGATCAAGCTATACGGTTCGAGAAACGGTAGACGGGTCAATGAACCATAACATCATACCCGCATCCAGTGAGGTTTCCTATGAACACTAAGGACTTAATTGAATGCGATCCAGAAAAACTCGGCGGTATTCCAGTGTTTTTCGGAACGCGCGTACCCGTTCAGAATTTGTTCGACTGTTTGGAAGGTGGCGAAAGCTTGGATGAGTTCCTGGATCAGTTCCCGACAGTCACGCGCGAGCAGGCGCTAAGAGTGCTTGAGGCGTCAAAGGAGAGGCTACTGGCCGGTTATGAAAGTGTTGCTTGATGAGTGTGTGACACGACTAATCAAGAGAGATCTTCTGGGACACGACGTGTACACTGTCGAAGAAGCAGGCATGAAGGGTTTGAAAAACGGCCGACTCCTGCGTTTGGCGACAGGTCGATATGATGTCTTGGTAACCGTTGATCAACATATCGTCCATCAACAGAATTTGAACTCATTCAATATTGCGGTCCTGATTCTTACCGCCAGAAAGAATTCCTATCGCGCTCTGCGTCCACTGATACCTCAAGCCCTTGAAACTCTCAAGCAAATCAAGCCGGGTGAGGTCAGGATTATCAGAGCCACGTAATGAAAGTTGGCAAAGTTTACCTTGTCGGCGCGGGGCCGGGCGACCCGGGCCTCATCACGGTGAAGGGGCTGGAGCGCCTGCGGGCGGCGGACTGCGTCCTCTACGACTCCCTGGTCCCGGAGCGCCTGCTGGACGAAGTTAGGCCCGGCTGCGAGGCCATCCACGTGGGCCACCGGGCGGGCAGCCGCACGATGACCCAGGAGGACATCCACCGCCTGCTGATCGAGAAGGCGCGGGCGGGGAAGGCGGTCGTCCGGCTGAAGGGGGGAGACCCGTTCGTGTTCGGGCGGGGCGGAGAGGAGTGCGAGGCCCTGGCCGGGGCGGGCGTGCCGTTTGAGGTGGTGCCCGGCGTGACGTCGGCGGTCGCGGTCCCCGCCTACGCGGGCATCCCCGTCACCCACCGCGACTGGGCGAGCAGCGTCGCGTTCGTCACGGGGCACGCCCGGGCCGATGCGACGGACGAGGACGACGAGGACGACGGGGGGATCGACTACGCGAAGCTGGCGACGGGCGTGGACACGCTCGTGTTTCTGATGGGCGTCCGCAACCTGCCGCGCATCGTCGAGCAGATGATCGCGCACGGGCGTCCCGCCGCCACGCCGGTGGCCCTCATCCGGTGGGGCACGAGGCCGGAGCAGCGGACGCTCACCGGGACGCTGTCTGACATCGCGGAGCGGGCCCGCAACGCGGACTTCCGGCCTCCGGCGCTGATCGTGGTGGGGGAGGTCGTGCGCCTGCGGGAGCACCTCTCCTGGTTCGAGGCGAGGCCGCTGTTCGGCCGGCGCATTGTGGTGACCCGCAGCCGGGAGCAGGCCAGCGACCTTGTCCGGCGCCTGGGGGACCTGGGCGCGGAGGTCATCGAGATACCGACCATCCAGATCGACGACCCGGAGGACTGGGGGCCTGTGGACGAGGCCATCCGGCGCATCGGCGAATTTCACTGGATCGCCTTCACCAGCCAGAACGGCGTGGACCGGTTTCTGGGCCGGCTGTTCCGCTCCGGTCGCGATGTCCGGGCGCTGGCCTCCGCCAGGATCTGCGCCATAGGCCCGGCCACCGCCTCCCGCCTGGAGGCCTGCGGCCTGCGCGCCGACCTCCGGCCCGAGCGGAACGTGGCGGAGTCTCTAACCGAGGCGTTCAGCAGGCTGGACGTGCGGGGGAAGCGGGTGCTGCTCCCCCGGCCCGCCGTGGCCCGTGAGGTCCTGCCGGAGGCCCTGGCCGTGATGGGGGCCGAGGTGACGGAGGTCGTCGTCTACCGGACGGTGCGGCCAGCCGCCCATCTGGAGGGGCTGCGGGAGCGCCTCCGGCGCGGGGAGATCGACCTGGTCACGTTCACGAGCTCCTCTACGGTGGCGCACTTCGTCGAGAGGCTGGAGGACGGGGCAGACGCGGGCCCCTCAGGGCCTCTCAGGGACCGCGTCCGGGGGGCCTCCATCGGGCCGGCCACCTCGCGGACGGCGCGGGAGAAGGGCATCGCCGTCGTGGCCGAGGCCGACCCGGACGACGTCACGATCCCCGGCCTGGTCCGGGCCGTCGAGAAATATTTTCAGAATCTGCAGGGATAAAGAACTGCAGGCTGTCACGCTTCACGTTTTCCAACACCGAGGAGGTTGAGATGGAGATCCGGGAATCGACGCGAGGGGACGTGGTCGTGCTGACGCTCACGAGCGAGACCATCAGCGGGCCGGAGGTGAGCGACTTTCACGACAAGGTCAAGGGCCTGATCCGGGACGGGTTCAAGAAGGTGGTGGTGGACCTGGGGAACGTGAAGTGGTTCGGGAGCGCCATGCTGGGGGTGTTGGTGGC
>Ga0209399_10000028_pt1 | contig 82665 bp, 80 predicted proteins | sample OV2TP3_FD_184130 | JGI IMG/M metagenome (GOLD analysis project Ga0209399, IMG submission 184130) | Hot spring microbial communities from Beatty, Nevada to study Microbial Dark Matter (Phase II) - OV2 TP3 (SPAdes) (version 3) | ecosystem: Environmental > Aquatic > Thermal springs > Hot (42-90C) ... | reverse complement strand
GCCCTACGGCAATCGTTGCATTGGCAGTGTCCAGACATCGCCGGCGCCGCGGCACATTCGTACCGGACCGAACCGCATAAACACCCCCCCATAAACGGAACTGTCATCTTCGTCTCCTCCGTGGTCGGTTGCACTTCGCAACTAACAAGATATCCATGTCGAAGGCGACGATAGGATGCAGGGCGCGATTGGCAGGCAACCTCAGTGCGCCTGATCCCAGTTGTCCCCGACCCCGACATCCACCACGAGCGCCACGTCGAGCTTGGCAACGTTCTGCATTCGCTCGCGCACGCCTTCCCTGAGCGCATCGAGCTCGCGCTCGGGCACTTCCAGCACCAGCTCGTCGTGCACCTGCAGGATGAGCTTCGCCTGAAGCTGCTCCGCGTCCAGCCAGTTCTGCACCGAGACCATCGCGAGCTTGATCAGATCGGCCGCGGTGCCCTGCATCGGCGCGTTGATCGCGGCGCGCTCGGCCCCCTGGCGGCGCTGCGGGCTGCCGCTCTTCATCTCCGGTAGCCACAGCCGCCGTCCGAACACGGTCTCGACGTAGCCATCGGTGCGCGCCCGCTCGCGCGTCTGGTCCATGTAGCGCTTCACCCCCGGATAGCGCGCGAAGTAGGAGTCGATGTAGGCCTGCGCGGTGGCGCGCTCGATGCCGAGGTTTTGCGCCAGGCCGAAGTTCGACATGCCGTAAATGAGGCCGAAGTTGATCACCTTGGCGGTGCGGCGCTCGTCCGCGCTCACCTGGTCGAGCGGCAGGCCGAACACTTCCGCGGCGGTGGCGCGGTGCACGTCGTGGCCGTGGGCGAAGGCATGCCGCAGGCCTTCGTCGCCCGAGATGTGCGCCATGATCCGCAGCTCGATCTGCGAATAGTCTGCGGAGAGGATCTTCCAGCCCGGCGGCGCAATGAACGCTTCGCGGATGCGGCGCCCCTCGGGCGTGCGGATCGGGATGTTCTGCAGGTTGGGGTCGTTGGAGGCAAGCCGCCCGGTGACCGCCACCGCCTGCGAGTAGGTCGTGTGCACGCGCCGCGTCTGCGGATCGACCATGCGCGGCAGCTTGTCGGTGTAGGTGGATTTCAGCTTGGCGAGCGCGCGGTAATCGAGCAGGATCTTCGGCAGCGGGTAATCGAGCGCGAGTTCAGCCAGCACGTCCTCGTCGGTCGAGGGTTGCCCCGAGGGCGTCTTCTTTTTCACCGGCAGCCTCTGGCGCTCGAACAGGATCTCCTGGATCTGCTTCGGCGAATTGAGGTTGAACGGCTGCCCGGCCGCCTGGTGGGCTTTCTGCTCGAGCGCGAACATTTCCCGGCCCAGTTCGCGGCTCTGCGCGTCGAGCTTGTCGCCGTCGAGGAGTACGCCGTTGCGCTCCATGCGCAGGAGCACCGGCAGCACCGGCATCTCGATCTGCTCGTAGACGTACTTGAGCTTTTCGTCCGCGGCGATCCTGGGGTAAAGCACTTCGTGCACCGCGGCGGCGCAGTCCGCGTCCTCCGCGGCGTATTCGGTCGCGCGCCCGATCTCGACCCCGGAAAACGGGATCCGCGATGCGCCCTTCCCGGTGACCTCGTCGTAGGAGATCGTCTTCCAGCCCAGGTGGCGCTCGGCGAGCGAATCCAGGTCGTGGCGCTCCTGCACTTCGTACACGTACGATTCGAGCAGCGTGTCGTGCGCGATTCCCCGCAAGCGGATGCCGTGGTTGGCGAGGACGTGCGAGTCGAATTTCAGGTTCTGCCCGACCTTGGCGCAGCGCGCGCTCTCGAGCCAGGGTTTGAGCAGCGCGAGCGCTTTCTCGAGCGCGATCTGTGGCGGGACACCCGGGTACTCGTGGCCGAGCGGCAGGTAGTAGGCCGCGTCCCCGCACGCGAAAGACATCCCGACCAGGCGCGCCGCCATCGGTTCCAGCCCGGTCGTTTCGGTGTCAAAGCCGACGAGGTCCGAGGTCTCGAGCGCGGTGGCGAGCGCGCGCAAGTCGTCGGCGTCGAGAATGGTTGCGTACTTGCGCCGTTCCGCTCCTGTCGGCGTCGCTGCGGCCGGCGCGCCGGCGGCGGCGAAGCGCCTCATCATCGGCTTTTCCTCGGGCGCGGCACCATCCAGTTCGCGCAACCAGGATTTGAACCCCAAGCGTTCGACGAGCGCCCGGAGCCTGTCCGCATCGCCGCTCCCGTCTTCGAGGTCGTGCAGCGTCACCGGAAGCGGCACGTCTCGCTTCACGGTGAGCAATTGCCGGCCTTTGGGCAGCCAGTCGAGCGCCCTGCGCAGGTTCTCGCCCACCGCGCCAGCGACCTCCCCGGCGTGGGCGATAACGGAATCGAGCGTGCCGTACTGCTCGATCCACTTTGCGGCGGTCTTGGGGCCGACCTTGTCCACGCCCGGGACGTTGTCGACCGCATCGCCGACCAATGCGAGGTAATCGACGAAGCGCCCGGGCTCGACGCCGAATTTCGCCTTTACGCCTGGCGGGTCGAGCTTCTCGTTCGACATCGTGTTGACGAGCGTGACGCGCTCGTCGACGAGCTGCGCCAGGTCCTTGTCGCCGGTCGAGATCACGCAGCGCCAGCCCTCGCGCTTCGCGGCTTCGGCGAGCGTTGCGATCACGTCGTCGGCTTCCACGCCCTCGACGACGAGCACCGGCCAGCCGAGCGCGGCGACGAGTTCCTGCAGCGGGGCGATCTGCGCGGCGAGATCCTCCGGCATCGGCGGACGGTTCGCCTTGTACTCGGGGTACTCCTCGTCGCGGAACGTCCTGCCCTTGGCGTCGAACACGCAGGCGCGCGCCTGCGCCTTGTGGTCGGCGGCCAGCCGCCGTAGCATGTTGGCAACGCCGTATATGGCGCCAGTCGGTTCGCCGCGCGGATTTCTCAGTTCCGGCAGCGCGTGGAATGCGCGGTACAGGTAGGACGAGCCGTCCACCAGCAGGAGCGTCTTTTCAGGGTTGTCCCCGGACACGATGCGGAATGAGAAGCGGCAGAGGTCGGCCGGCCTCGCCCATGAGATCACGGCGCGCGAAGCCTGGCGCGTCTTCGGCATTATGGCAGAGTTCGTCGAGGCGACCGAGCGCCTCGCGGGAATCCAGCCGGCGGTGTCGGTCTTCGGCAGCTCGCGCGCCGAGCCGGGTTCGCGCTATTACGGTCTGGCCGAAGAGACTTCGCGCCTGCTCTCCGATGCGGGCTTTGCCGTGGTCTCCGGCGGCGGCCCGGGGATCATGGAAGCGGCGAACAAGGGCGCGTATTTCGGACGCTCGCCGGCGGTCGGCCTGAACATCGACCTGCCGCGCGAACAGCGCGCGAACGAATACCAGGACATCAGCCTGCGTTTCCGGCATTTTTTTGCGCGCAAGGTCATGTTCGTCAAGTTCGCGACCGCCTACGTGGTGCTGCCCGGCGGCTATGGAACGCTCGACGAGCTGTTCGAGGCGCTCACGCTGGTGCAGACGCGAAAGACGCGCCGCATGCCGATCCTGCTGATGCACGCGCCGTTCTGGCGCGGATTGCTCGACTGGTTCCGCGAGCGGCTGGTCGAGGAACGGATGATCGACCCGCAGGACGCCGGATTGCTGCAGGTGATCGACGAGCCGCAGCGCGTCGTCGATGCGATTTTCGCGTTCTACGAAAAGCGCGGTTTCGAGCCCTCGCCGGACGAGCGCGAGATCCTCCTGAACCTCTGATCCGCGGCACCCCTCTGCTAGAATGGCCGCGATGATCCGCCCCGCCGCACTCGCACTCGCGCTTTGCGCTTCGCTCGCGCTGGCGCAGACCCCGCCCAGGCTCGAGCCGCTGCCGGACGTGCCGCCGCCGCCGCCCGGGGTGCGCGACATCGCGCCCGAGGAGCCGCGCGTGCGCATCGCGCCGCAGGAAGGCGATGTGGTGGAGGAAATCCGCGACGGCGGACGCGTGGTCATGCTCAAGGTGACGCCGCGCGACGGCCCACCGTACTACCTGGTCGACACCACGGGCAACGGAAACTGGATGCGCCGCGACACGCTCGACGACGGCGTGCGCGTGCCGATGTGGCCGGTCCAGACGTTCTACTGAAGCGCGCGCGCCTGCCGCAGCGCCTGCCCGCCGGCGCCATCGTTCGCGTGACGGTCCCATGTCGGTGTTCACGCCGGTTTCGGAACGCCAGCTTGCCGACTGGTTGAGGACCTATTCGGTCGGCTCGCCGGTCGCGCTCGAGCCGATCGCCGCGGGCATCGAAAACAGCAACTTTTTCCTCACCACGAGCCAGGGGCGCTACGTGCTCACGCTGTTCGAGCGGCTCCCCGCGCGCGAGCTTCCCTTCTATCTCGAGCTGATGGCCCACCTCGCGCGCCACGGCATCCCGTGTCCGGCGCCGATCGCCGACCTTTCCGACCGCTACCTGTCGGAACTGAACGGCAAGCCGGCGGCGCTGGTCACGCGGCTCGAGGGCGCTTCGATCGAGGGCCCGAAGGCGGCGCACTGCGCCGCGCTCGGCGCGCTGCTTGCGCGCATGCACCTGGCGGGACGCTCCTACGCCGGCTACCTGGAAAACCCCCGCGGGCCGAGGTGGTGGCGCCTCGCGGCGCGCGACGTGCACCCATGGCTCGATTCCGAACGCCAGGCGCTGCTCGAAGAGGAACTGCGCTTTCAGTCGCTGCATCGTTTTCCCGAACTGCCGCGCGGGCCGGTTCATGCCGACCTGTTCCGCGACAATGCGCTGTTCGATCGCGAGCGGATCTCGGGGGTCATCGATTTCTATTTCGCCGGCGTCGATTGCCTGCTCTACGACCTTGCGGTGTGCGCAAACGACTGGTGCCTCGCCGAGCCCGACGCGGATCCGGGCCTCGATGCGGCACGAACCGCCGCGCTGCTCGGCGCCTACCACGCGCTGCGTCCGTTGAGCGGCGGGGAGCGCAGCGCCTGGCCGGTGCTGCTGCGCGCGGCCGCGTTGCGATTCTGGCTCTCGCGCCTGTACGACTATCACCGGCCGCGCCCCGGGCAGATGGTGCGCGTTCACGACCCCGAGCACTTCCGGGCGATCCTGGAGGCGCGCGCCGGTTCGCCGCCCGCGCCCTGGTTGGAATGAAGGCCCGGGTGGTTGCGTTTGCGCGCGGCGTGCGCTGGCTCGCGGAAGGCTGGCGGCTGTTTCGCGTCTCCCCGATTACGTGGCTTGTGCTGGTGTTCGTCTACTGGATGGTGATGACGACCGTGAGCCTGGTGCCGCTCCTTGGCCTTGCGGCGGCGACGGTCCTCATTCCGGCGTTCTCGGTGGGTTTCATGGCGGCAAGCCGCGTCTGCGATCAGCGCGCCAACCTGGAACTGGGCCTCCTGTTCGCGGGATTCAGGACCCGGCCCGCGGTCCAGCTGACCCTGGGAGGCGTTTACCTCGCGCTGCTTGCGGCACTGCTCTGGGCGACCACGCTCGTGGACGACGGCTCGCTCGCGCGCTGGATGCTCACCGGCCGGCGTCCCGAGAACGAGGTGCTGCAGTCCGACGCATTCTTTTCGGCGCTCGTGCTTGCCGCCGCGCTGTACGTCCCGGTGATGATGCTGTTCTGGTTCGCGCCCGTGCTCGGCGCCTGGCACGCCCTGGGGGTGGGCAAGGCGCTTTTCTTCAGCTTGGTCGCGACGCTGCTCAACTGGCGCGCCTTTCTCGGCTACGGGCTCGCCGTTTGCGTGGTGACGGTCGTGGTTCCGTTCGTGCTGCTGAGCGCGCTGCTCCTCGTCGCGGGCGGCAAATTCAAGCTCGGCATCATGGCACTGGTCTTCCCGATGCTCATCGTTTTGCTGCCGACGCTGTTCGCGAGCTTCTACGCGAGCTACTGCGACGTGTTCGGCGGCGAGCGGGAGGGCTGAGCGGATGCAGGCGCGGCTGCGGGAAATTCCGTACAACTACACCTCGTTCTCCGACCGCGAAATCGTGCTGCGGCTGCTGGGCGACGAAGCGTGGGCGCTCGTCAGCGAACTGCGCGCCGAGCGGCGCACCGGGCGCTCGGCGCGCATGCTCTACGAGGTGCTCGGGGAAATGTGGGTGGTGCTGCGCAATCCATATCTCGAAGACGACCTGCTCGAGCATCCGAAGCGGCGTGCCCAGCTGCTTGCCTCGATGCGCGACCGGCTGGCCGAGATCGAGGCGCGGCGAAGCGATAACGCAAAAGTCGGCCGCCTGCTTGCCGCCGCGCGCGCCGCGGTGCAGGGGTTCGACGCCGGCTTCGGCGAGACGCGCGCGCTGCGGCTGCGCGCGGCGCGCCGGCTCGCGCGCGCGACGCGCCGGGACAACGTGTGTTTCGACGGATTCGCGCGCGTCTCGCACGTCACCGACGCGACCGACTGGCGCGTGGAGTATCCGTTCGTCGTCGTCGCGCCCGACACCGAGGAGGAGGCGCTGCCCGTGGTGCGCGAGCTGATCGCGCTCGGCCTGACCATCATCCCGCGCGGCGGCGGCACCGGCTACACCGGGGGCGCCGTGCCGCTCACGCGCCGCTCCGCGGTGGTGAACACCGAAAAGCTCGTGGCGCTCGGTCCGGTCGAGTGGCTCCCGTTGCCCGAAGTCGAGCGGCCGGTGCCCACGATCCGCGCCGGCGCGGGGGTCGTCACGCGGCGCGCGATGGAAGCCGCGGAGGCGGCCGGGCTGGTTTTCGCGGTCGACCCGACCTCGGCGGACGCGTCCTGCATCGGCGGCAACGTGGCGATGAATGCCGGCGGCAAGAAGGCCGTGCTCTGGGGCACCGCCATCGACAACCTCGCCTCCTGGCGCATGGTGACGCCGGATGCCGAGTGGCTCGAGGTGGAGCGCCTCGCGCACAACCTCGGCAGGATTCACGATGCCGAGCGGGTGCGCTTCCGCATCCGGCGCTACGCCTCCGACGGCCGCAAGATGCTCGAGGAGCGATTCCTGGAAATACCCGGCGAGCGGTTCCGCAAGGCGGGCCTCGGCAAGGATGTGACCGACAAGTTCCTTGCCGGGCTGCCCGGCGTGCAGAAGGAGGGCACCGACGGCCTCATCACCTCGGCGCGCTTCGTGCTGCACCGGATGCCGGCGCACACGCGCACCGTCTGCCTGGAGTTCTTCGGCACCGCGCACGAGGCGGTGCCGGCGATCGTCGAGATCAAGCGCTATCTCGATGGCCACCCGCAGGCGCGGCTGGCGGGCCTGGAACACCTGGACGAGCGCTACGTCAAGGCCGTGGGCTACGCGACGAAATCGCGCCGCAGCCAGCGCCCGCGGATGGTCCTGCTCGGCGACATCGTGGGCGACCATGTGGACGAGGTGGCAAGCGCCACCTCGGCGGTGGTGCGCATGGCCAATCTGCGCGGCGGCGAAGGCTTCGTCGCGACGACGCCCGAGGCGCGCAAGCGTTTCTGGCTCGACCGCGCCCGCACCGCCGCGATCGCCAAGCACACCAACGCGTTCAAGATCAACGAAGACGTGGTGATCCCGCTGGAGCGCCTCGCGGAATATTCCGACGCGATCGAGCGCATCAACATCGAGCTCTCCATCGAGAACAAGCTCGAGCTGCTCGCGGCGCTGGAGGAGTACCTGCGCGGCGAGCTTCCCGTCTATCAGGCGGGCGAAGGGTTGCCCGCGGCGGAGATCCTCGGCGAACGGCCGCAGGCGGCGCTCGAGCTCATCGCGCGCGCGCGCCGGCGCTGGCAATGGTTTTCCGAGCACCTCGATCGCGCCGGGACCGAGATTCCCGCCGAGCATTCGGGGTGGGGAGGGCGGCACGGCGAGCTCGCCGCGCGCCATGCGACTGTCTTCGACGCGCTGCAGTCCTACGCGCTGCGCCTTTCGTGGAAGACCGAAGTGCGCGAGGAATTGCGGCGCATCTTCTCCGGGATCGCGTTCCAGCACATCCGCGAGGCGACGGAGGCGATCCACCGCCGGGTGCTGCGCGGGCGCGTGTTCGCCGCCCTGCACATGCATGCCGGCGACGGCAACGTGCATACCAACCTGCCGGTCAACTCGGACCACTACGCGATGCTGCAGCGGGCCAACCGGGCCGTGGCGCGCATCATGCGGCTCGCCAAATCGCTCGGCGGCGTGGTCTCGGGCGAGCACGGCATCGGCATCACCAAGCTCGACTTCCTGGAACCCGCCGAGGTGCAGGCCTTCCGCGGCTACAAGGAACAGGTCGATCCCGCGGGGCGCTTCAATGCCGGAAAGCTCCTGCCCGGGGCGAACCTCGACAACGCCTATACGCCGAGCTTTTCGCTCATCGGCGCCGAATCGCTGATCCTCGAGCAGACCGACCTGGGCAGCATCGCCCAGGCCATCAAGGACTGCCTGCGCTGCGGCAAATGCAAGCCGGCCTGCGCGACGCACGTGCCGCGGGCGAACCTGCTGTACTCACCCCGAAACAAGATCCTCGCCGCCTCCCTGCTGATCGAGGCGATCCTCTACGAAGAGCAGACCCGGCGCCTCGTCGCGCGTTCACACTACGACGAATTCGCCGATGTCGCCGAGCATTGCACGGTGTGCCACAAGTGCGCGAGCCCGTGTCCCGTCGACATCGACTTCGGCGACGTCTCGATCGCGATGCGAAACCTGCTGCGCCGCGCCGGCAAGCGCCGCGCCGGCCTCGGCCTGCGCGCCGCGATGTTCCTGCTCGGGGTCACCGACCCGCGCGCCGTTGCGCTCGGCCGCAAGCTGATCGTGGACTGGGGTTACCGGCTGCAGCGCGCGGCGTACGCGGTCGCGAAACGCGTCGGTCTGGCGCGCGCGCAGACCGCCGCCCCGCCCGCGAGCACGAGTGCGCCGGGGCCGCTGGCGCAGGTCATTCACTTCGTCAACAAGCCGATGCCGGGCGGGCTGCCGAAGCGGCCCGCGCGCGCGCTGCTCGACATCGAGGACCCGCACATCGTGCCGATCCTGCGCGATCCGCAGAAGGTGAACGAGGATTCGGCGGCCGTGTTCTACTTTCCGGGCTGCGGCTCCGAGCGGCTGTTCTCGCAGGTGGGCCTCGCCACGCAGGCGCTGCTCTACGAGATCGGCGACCAGTGCGTGCTGCCGCCGGGCTATCTGTGCTGCGGCTATCCGCAGACCGCCGCCGGCGAGGCCGAGAAAGGCGAACGCATCATCACCCGCAACCGGGTGCAGTTCCACCGGCTCGCCACCACGCTCAATTACCTCGATATCCGCACCGTGGTCGTGTCCTGCGGGACCTGCATGGACCAGCTCGAGAAGTACGAATTCGACAAGATCTTTCCCGGCTCGCGGCTGCTCGACATCCACGAATACCTGCTCGAGCGGGGCGTGAAGCTTCAGGGCGTGCAGGGCGTGCGCTACCTCTACCACGACCCCTGCCACAGTCCGATCAAGACGCGCGCGCCGCTGGAAGTGGTGACGGGCCTGGTGGGTTCGCAGGTGGCGCTCTCGGAACGCTGCTGCGGCGAAGCGGGCACGCTCGCCGTGACACGGCCGGACATTGCGACCCAGGTGCGCTTTCGCAAGGAGGAGGAACTGAGGAAGGACGTCGCCGCGCTGCGCGCCGCGGGGCGCACGCAGGACTTGAAGGTGCTGACGACCTGTCCTTCGTGCCTGCAGGGACTGGCGCGCTTCGCGGATGACACCGGCGCCGAGGCCGACTATATTGTGGTCGAGATGGCGCGCCACCTGCTGGGCGCGGACTGGCTGGCGCAGTTCGTTCGCCGGGCCAACAACGGAGGGATCGAACGCGTGCTGTTGTAAGGACGGCGCGCAACGTCCCGGAGGGAGGATTGCAATGCAAGGGATTCGCCGTGGCTGATTTCGCGCTACCCGAATTCGCGGCGCGGGCGGCGCCCGAATTCGCCGACGCCGACTCGGCCCGGCGGTGGCTGGAGGGAATCCCGCTCGCCAACGTCGCCGCCGCGCAGCACCAGATGCTGCTGCAGGTCGAGGAATTCAATCGCTACGCGGCGCCGGCCCCCGCGCGCCTGGAGACGCTCGAAGCGCTGCGCGAAGCGGTGAACTTCGTGCAGATCGAGCAGGCGAAGCGTTTCATTCACCGCGCCCTGCCGATCGCCACGGCCGAGGCGGAAGCGTTCGCCGACACGATCGAGCTCTGGGAGCAGATGCGCCTCGGCTACCTGCGCTGCCTCGCCGCGGCGGTGCGAAACGAAGCGGGACTGCGCGCGCGGGCCGGCCTTATCTGCCAGCGCGTGCTCGCCTTCTCGGGCCTGAAGATGTTCCACCACCACCGCGCCTACCGCGAAATTCCGAAGGCCGAATGGCGCGGGCTCCACCACGCCTATGCGGTGGCCGAAAAGCTCGACGTGGGGGAGAGCCCGGTCAAGGATTACCTGAACCGCGACGTCCAGGACACGTCGCCGCGCATCGCCTACGTGCGCGCGATCCTCACCGCGATCGCCAACCCCAACGAACTGAGCCAGCGCCAGCTCACGTTCGTCGCCTACCTGCTCGAGCGCTGGGCGGAAAAAGCCGAGATCGCCCGCCGGCCGGTCGAGGAGGGCGAAGTGCCGCCGCTCCTGCTCGACCTGGCGGGCGATGCGCGGCCCGAGCGGCGGGCCGCGGATGCCCAGACGCCGCGCTACGTGGATACGCGCCGCCTCGCCAAGAGCCTGCGCAGCCGCATCGGGCTGCTGCGCAAGGGCGAGTCGCCGGCCAAACTCGCGCTGGGCGAAGACTGCGTCCAGCCCTCCTGCGAGCAGCTGCTCGTCTTTCTCTACCGGCAGTGGTGCCAGCCGCGCCCGGAGCGCGTGGCCGCGCGCAACGCCGTGAGCAGCGTCGCCGACGTCTGCCAGGACATGGCCGCGATCCATTACTACATCTCGGGCCGCGTGTTCCGCCCGCCGGGAGGAGAGGGCGCGCTTTCGAAGAAGCAGCACGACGAGCTCGCGACCTTCGGGCGCGTGAGCACGCGCGACACCGACGATGAGGCGAGCGCGCGCGGCTTCCTGCTCGAGCACTGGCAGCTCGAGGATGCAAGCCTGCACGGCGTGAAGATGATGCGGCGCACGGACGCTGCCGGCAAACGCTACACGCATGGTCAACTGGTGGGCGTGCGCCCTGCCGACGCAGGCGCCTTCTCGCTGGGTCAGGTCCGCTGGCTGATGCAGGCCGAACGCGGCGCTCTGTATGCCGGGATCCGGATCCTGCCCGGCGCGCCGGTGGCGATCGGAGTGCGGCCCGCGGGTCTCGAGGCGCATCGGGAGAAGTTCGTGCAGGCGCTTTCGCTTACCGCGGACGCCGCGACCCAATCGCCCCCGACGCTGATTCTGCCTTCGGGCTGGTATCGGCCGCAGCGGGTGATCGAAGTGCTCCTCGAATCGGTGGTGCGGGCGCGGCTCCTCGAGTTCCTCGACCGCGGCAGCGATTTCGAACGCCTGACCTACGAGATCGTCAAGTAACGGGCGCTTCGCTCGCCGCTGCCGAACCCCGGGGGAGCAGCTTGGTAGTGAGTGATCGCTTTCTGTAAATATATGGCAAATACTAATTTCGGCTACGAGAAAGTGCAGGAATCGGAAAAGTCGCAGCGGGTTGGTGGCGTGTTCGATCGGGTCGCCGAGCGCTACGACCTGATGAACGACTTGATGTCGCTCGGCCTGCATCGCGCCTGGAAACGATTCGCGGTGTGGCTCGCCCGGGTGCGACCCGGCGAGCGGGTGCTGGATGTCGCCTCGGGCAGCGGCGATCTGGCGCGCGCGCTCGCGCGCCGCGGCGCCGAAGTCTGGATGAGCGACATCAACGGCCGCATGCTCGAAGTCGGCAGAAGCCGCACGCTCGACGCCGGCCGGATCGTTCCCGCGGTTCAGTGCGACGCCGAGCGGTTGCCGTTTCCCGCGCACACGTTCGACTGCGTGACGGTCGCCTTCGGTCTTCGCAACATGACGCGCAAGGAGCGGGCGCTCGCCGAGATGGCGCGGGTGCTCAAGAGCGGCGGCCGGCTGCTGGTGCTGGAGTTCTCGCGCGTGTGGGCGCCGTTGCAGAAGCCCTATGACCTTTATTCCTTTCACGTGCTGCCGTGGCTGGGCGCGCGCGTCGCGGGCGACGCCGCCGCGTACCGCTATCTGGCGGAATCGATCCGCATGCATCCGGACCAGGAATCGCTTGCCGCGCTGATGCGCGAGCAGGGGCTGGAGAACGTCGAGTTTTTCAACCTCGCCGCAGGCGTGGTCGCGCTGCATCGCGGCTGGAAACTGAGGTAGGATAGCCGCATCGCTTGCACGGAGGTTTTTTCATGAACAGGATTTTCGCCGGCTTGCTCGTGGCACTGCTGGGCGCGGCGTTCGCCGCAGGCGATGCCGATGCCGCCCGCCTGGGCGGCGGCCGATCGCTTGGCGCGCAGCGCAGCATCGCAAGCCCGCCGCCCGCGAGCGCGCCCGCGCGGCAGGCGCAGCAGGCCGCGCCTGCGCAGACGCCGGCAACCGCGCCCGCCGCCCAGGCCGCGGCGCCAAATCCGGCAAGCAAGTGGATGCCGATCCTCGGTGGCCTTGCGCTCGGCGGCGTCCTCGGTTCGCTCTTCGGCGGCAGCGCGCTGGCGGGAATCCTGATGAGCTTGGTGCTGGGGGCTGCGCTCGTCTGGGCGGCGATGCTCATTGCCCGCGTGTATTCGCAGAAGCGCGCCCGGGGGTTGCCATACGCCGTCGGAAGCTCGCCCGGGCCGTACGCCGCGCTGGGCGACGAAACCGTGGCGGCGCCTCCGCCCTCGCAGGCGAGCGGGCTGGAGGCCTACGCCGCGGCACCGCGCGCGCCGAGCGTGCCCGCGGGATTCGACGTTGCCGCGTTTCTGCGCGCGGCGAAGCTCAATTTCATGAAGCTGCAGGCGGCAAATGACGCCGGCGACCTGGAGGGATTGCGCGAGTTCACCGCCCCCGGGCTCTACGAGGAGCTGAAGAAGGAAGCGCTCGAGCGATCCGGCACGGTGCAGCGCACCGACGTCGTATCGCTCGATGCGGCGCTGCTCGAGGTCGTGACCGAGGGCGACAAGCATTGGGCGAGCGTGCGTTTCTCGGGCATGCTCCGCGACATGCCCGGTTCGGCGCCGGGCGGCTTCGAGGAAGTCTGGAACCTCGCCAAACCGACCGACGGCTCGACCGGCTGGGTGCTCGCGGGAATCCAGCAGATGCACTGAAGGTCCACGCGAAGCGGATGCAAAGGCCACCGCGCGGTGGCCTTTGTTTTTTATGATCGTGTTCGAGTCACCTGTCGCTGCGGCGCTGAACCACCTGCTCGAGGCCGAACCCTGGGCGCGCGAGCGGCTGGCGCCGTTCGCCGGCGAGACGCTGGAGCTGCGCCTGGCGCCGCTGCCGGCGCTGAAGCTTGCGATTGCGAGCCAGGGAACCCTGCGTCCCGCGGCGGAGGCGGCAAGCGCCTCGCTCACGCTGACGCTGGGGCCGGACGCGCTCGCCGCACTGCCGAAAGGCGAAGACCATTTCCTGCGCGCGATCGAAATTTCCGGAAACGAGAAGCTCGCCCACGAAGTCCTTTACCTGTTCCGCCACCTGCGCTGGGACGCGGAAGAGGATCTGGCGCGCCTGATCGGCGATGCCGCGGCGCATCGCGTGGCCGGGGTGGCGCGCGAATTCGCCGGCTGGCAGCAGGATGCGGTGCGGCGGCTCGCCGAGAGCCTCATGGCCTATGCGGTCGAGGAAAAGCAGCTGCTCCTCGGGCGCGCCGCGCTCGAGGAGCTCGCCGAGGGCATAGCGCGCCTGCGCGACGCGCTCGCGCGGCTGGAAAAGCGCCTCGAGCGGCTCGCGAGGTAGCGCCGATGCAGGCGCTCCTCCGCTTGTCGCGCATCCTCTCGATCGGCCTGCGCTTCGGACTGCACGAATTCGTGCCGCCGCTCGCCGGCAATCGTCTGCTCGCGCTGCTCGCGGGGGCGCGCGAGGCGCCCCGCGCGGTGCGGCTGCGCCGGGCGCTGGAGACGCTCGGACCGATCTTCGTCAAGTTCGGCCAGGTGCTTTCGACGCGCCGCGACGTGCTGCCGTCCGATATCGCAGAGGAGCTTGCCCGGCTGCAGGACCGCGTGCCGCCGTTCGCCTCCGAGCTGGCGGTGGCCGAGATCGAACGCGCGCTCGGCGCGCGCCTCGAGGAGGTCTTCGCGCACTTCGAGCGCGAGCCCGAGGCGAGCGCCTCGATTGCGCAGGTGCACATCGCGCGCCTTCGCAGCGGCGAAGAGGTCGCGGTGAAAGTGCTGCGGCCCGGCGTCGAGCGGGCCATCGCGCACGACGTGCTGCTCCTGGAAACCGCGGCGCGCGTGATGGAGCGGTTGTGGGCCGGGGCGCGCCGGCTCAAACCCCGCGAAGTGGTGGCCGAATTCAGCAAGCACCTCGACGACGAGCTCGACCTGATGCGCGAGGCGGCGAACGCCTCGCAGCTGCGCCGCAACTTCGAACACTCGGCGCTGCTGCTGGTGCCGCGCGTGTACTGGGACTACTGCACGCAGCGCGTGATGGTGATGGAACGCATGCACGGCACGCCGGTGTCGCAGGTCGCCGAGCTGCGCGCCAAGGACGTGGACATTCCGGCGCTCGCGCGCGCCGGGGTCGAGATCTTCTTCACCCAGGTCTTTCGCGACGGGTTCTTTCACGCCGACATGCACCCGGGCAACATCCTGGTGTCGACCGAGGGCGAAACGCGGGGTCGCTACGTCGCGCTCGATTTCGGCATCATGGGCACGCTCACCGAGCGCGACAAGAATTACCTGGCGCAGAACTTCCTCGCCTTCTTCAACCGCGACTACCGGCGCGTCGCGCAGGCCCACCTGGACGCGGGCTGGGTGCCCGCCGCGACGCGCGTCGACGAGTTCGAGGCCGCGATCCGCGCCGTGTGCGAGCCGATCTTCGCGCGGCCGCTCAAGGAGATCTACTTCGGCAAGCTGCTGCTGCGGCTGTTCCAGACCTCGCGCCGCTTCAATGTCTCGATCCAGCCGCAGCTCGTCATGCTGCAAAAGACCCTGCTCAACATCGAGGGACTCGGCCGGCAGCTCGATCCCGACCTCGATCTGTGGAAGACCGCCAAGCCGCACCTGGAGCGCTGGATGGACGAGCAGATCGGGTGGAAGGGTCTGCTGCGCAGCGTGCGGCGCGAAGCGCCGTTCTGGGTGCAGGCGCTGCCGGCCTTGCCGCGCCTTGCGCACCGCTTCCTCGCCGAAGACCGGCTGGATGCCCTGCACGCCGCAGTCGGCCACCTCGCGAGGCAGAGCGCCCGGCGCAACGAACTGCTTGCCGCGCTCATCGGGGTGCTGGTCCTGACACTGCTCGTTGCGGCCGTGGCATGGTTCTGATGCGGCGCGCCGGCCGGCGCGCGCGCCGCGTTGGCCTGCAAGAGCGCCGGCCGCTATGATGCCGCACGCAGGTTGCGCCCGCGCCGTATGCTGATCGTCTTCGTCCTTCTGTATCTCCTGGTCACGATCGCCATCGGACTGTGGGCCGCGCAACGCGTCCACAATTCGAGAGACTACGTGGTCGCCGGCCGCAGCCTGCCGCTGTACATGAATGCGGCCACCGTGTTTGCCACCTGGTTCGGCGCCGAAACGGTGCTTTCGGTGTCCGCGACCTTCGCCAGGGACGGTCTCGGCGGCATCGTGGCCGACCCCTTCGGCTCCTCGTTCTGCCTGCTCTTCGTCGCGCTGTTCTTCGCGCGCGCGTTCTACCGCATGGACCTGCTCACGATCGGGGATTTCTACCGCAAGCGCTACAGCAAGCCGGTCGAGCTCGTCACCAGCGTCGCCATCACCGCTTCCTACCTGGGCTGGACCTCGGCGCAGCTCACTGCGCTCGGCCTGGTGTTTTCGGTGCTCTCCGGCGGCGCAATCGATCTCGCGACCGGAATCGTGATCGGCGCGCTGATCGTGTTTGCCTACACGGTCTGGGGCGGAATGTGGTCGGTGGCGCTGACGGATCTGTTCCAGTCGGTCGTGATCCTCTTCGGCCTGGCGCTCGTTGCCTGGCTCGTGAGCGACATGGCGGGGGGTGCGGGCAAAGTGATCGCCGCCGCTGCGGAGGCGGGGAAGCTCGAGTTCTGGCCCAAGGGCGGCACCCGGGAATGGCTTGCGTTCCTCGCCGCGTGGATGACGCTCGCGATCGGCTCGATCCCGCAACAGGACGTGTTCCAGCGCGTCACCTCGGCCCGCGACGAAACGACCGCGGTGCGGGGTACCCTGATCGGCGGCGGCGTGTACTTCGTGTTCGCGTTCGTGCCGATCTTCATCGCCTACTCGGCGCTCGTGATCGAGCCCGGATATGCGGCGCTCTTCGCCGGCGAGGACGGCCGCGAGATCCAGCGCATCCTTCCCGACCTGATCCTGGAGCGCACGCCGCTGTGGGCACAGGTGCTGTTCTTCGGCGCCCTGTTGTCGGCGATCCTGTCGACCTCGTCGGGCGCGCTGCTCGCGCCCACGGCGCTGTTTACCGAGAACGTGATCCGGCCGCTCGCCCCTCACATGAGCGACCGGCAGTTTCTGCTGCTGCTGCGGGTCGTGCTGGTGGCCTTCGCGCTGGCGGCGCTGCTGTTTGCGCTCAACTCGCGAAGCACCATGTACGAGATGGTGCAAAACGCATACAAGGTGACGCTGGTGTCGTGCATCGTCCCGCTGGCGGCGGGCCTTTACTGGAAGCGCGCCAACGTTCCCGGAGCGACGCTCTCGGTCGTATTCGGGCTGGGCGCCTGGACGGTGGCCGAATTCACCGCCGCCGACGCCACGGTGCCGCCGCAACTGGTCGGCCTGCTCGCGTCGGTGTTCGGCATGGCGTTCGGATCGCTCGTCCCGCGCGCCCGTGCGCAACCCCCTGCACGCGCCGAGGCGGACCGCCGGGCGCGCCGGCCGCTGCACTGAAGCGCGCCGCACGCCGACTCGCTTGCCGCATTCCGCGCTTTCCCGCGTCCTTTTCGCAGTCTACGTGCTGCTGGTCGCGTACGCATCGCTCTACCCGCTCGCCGGATGGCGCGATCCGGGTCCGTCGCTGTTTGCCTTTCTGTGGTCACCCTGGCCGCGCTGGGTGACGCCGTTCGACGTCGTTGCCAACGCTCTCGCCTATCTGCCGTTCGGCGCGCTGTGCGTGTGCGCCGCCCGCCCGCGCCTGCGCGGCGCGACGGCGGTTCTCGCCGCGCTGCTGTCGGGCGCGACACTTTCGATCGGGCTGGAGGCGGCGCAGAGCCTGCTGCCGTCGCGCGTCGCCTCCAACCTCGACGTGCTCGCCAACAGCGCGGGGGCGCTCGCCGGGGCGCTCGCGGGCGAGCGCGCGGCGCCCTGGCTGCTTGGCGAGGGACCGCTCCGGCATTGGCGCGCCGAGGCGATCGTGCCGGGTGCGGAAGCCGATCTCGGCCTCACGCTGCTCGGCCTGTGGCTCTTCGCCCAGCTCAACCCGGCAACGCTTCTCTTCGGTGCCGGCGACCTGCGCGACCTGCTCGCGGGTCCGGCAGGAGCGGCGTACGCGGCGCCGCTGTTCATCGCCGTGGAAGCCGTTACCGCGGCGAGCAACCTGGTTGCCGTGTCGCTGCTCGCCTCCGCGGTCGTGCGGCCCGCCGCGCGGCTGCGCGCGCTCCTCCTCGGCCTGGTCTTCGCCGCGCTCGCAGTCCGCGCGCTCGCCGCCGCGATCCTGATGCGTCCCGAGCACGCTTTCGCCTGGCTCACGCCGGGCGCGCAGCTGGGACTCGTGTTCGGCCTCCTCGCCATGCTCGGGGCGGTCGCATTGCCGCGCACCGTGCGCCTGGTGCTCGCCGCCGTGCTGCTCATGGTCGCCACGGTGCTCGTCAACCTCTCGCCGGCCAATCCCTATACCGCGGCGATGCTCAAGGCGTGGGAGCAGGGACATTTTCTCAACTTCAATGGGCTCACGCGTCTCGTGTCCGCGGGCTGGCCCTTCGCCGCGCTTGCGTACCTGATGCTGCTCGCCGCGCGCGGCGGAGGCGCGCACCCGCTCAGGTAGAATCCGGCCCCGATGTCATATTACGCGCGCCACATTTTCTTCTGCTGCAATCAGCGTGAGGACGGCCGCACGTGCTGCAACGCGAAGGGCGCCTCGGGCATGCGCGAGTACGCCAAGCAGCGCGTCAAGCAGCTCGACCTCGCGGGCACGGGCCGCGCGCGCGTGAACCAGGCAGGCTGCCTCGATCGCTGCGAAGAGGGCCCCTGCATCGTCGTGTATCCGGAAGCGGTGTGGTACACCTATGTCGACCGCGCCGATGTGGACGAGATCATCGACGAGCACCTCAGGAACGGCCGCATCGTCGAGCGGCTGCGCATCTGATGCGGCTGCCGGCGCGGCGGACCTCGGTCGCGGGGCCCGCCGGGCGCATCGAGTGCGCGCTCGACCTTCCCGCGGGCGGCGCGGGGCCGCGCGGCGTGGCGCTGATCGCGCACCCGCACCCGCAGCATGGCGGCACGTTCGACAACAAGGTGGTGCAGACGCTCGCGCGCGCGTTTGCCGAACTCGGTTACGTGGCCGTTCGGCCGAACTTTCGCGGCGTGGGGGCAAGCGCCGGTCACTACGATGGAGGCCGCGGCGAAGTGGACGATCTGGCGGCAGTGCTTGCGCACGCGCGCAGCGAACTGGTCGACGCTCCTCCGGTGCTCGCCGGATTCTCGTTCGGGGCGGCGATGCAGGCGCGGCTCGCCGCGCGCCTGCGCAACGACGGCCAGCCGCCGGCGCGGCTGGTCCTGGTCGGAATCGCGGTGAACCACTTCGATGCGCCGGCGGTGCCGTCCGATACGCTTCTCATCCACGGCGAGCGCGACGCAACGGTTCCGCTCGGCGCCGTGCTCGACTGGGCGCGAGCGCAGGAGCTGCCGGTCGTGGTGGTGCCGGGCGCGGACCATTTTTTCCACCGCAGGCTGCCGTCGCTGCGCGCGATCGTGCAGCACAACTGGCGCGGCGCATGAATGTCGCGCTCGAAACGCACGCGCTGCGCAAGTCCTATGGCGCGCACGAGGTGGTTTGCGGCGTGGACCTGAAGGTGGCGCCGGGTGAGTGTTTCGGCCTGCTGGGCCCCAACGGCGCCGGCAAGACGACGACGCTCAAGCTGTGCCTGGGCCTGATCGACGCCGATTCCGGCTCGGTGCGCCTCCTCGGGCACGAGGTCCCGGCGCGGGCGCGCGAAGCGCGCGCCCAGGTCGGGGTGGTGCCGCAATTCGACAACCTCGATCCGGATTTCACGGTCGCCGAAAATCTGGTCGTCTACGGCCGCTATTTCGGTCTGCGCGATCGCGACATCGAGGCCGGCATTCCGCAGTTGCTCGAATTCGCGGGTCTTGCCGGGCGCGCAGCGGCGAAAATCCAGACGCTTTCGGGAGGAATGAAGCGGCGCCTGACGCTCGCGCGCGCGCTCGTGAACCGGCCGGCGCTGCTGTTCATGGACGAACCGACGACCGGGCTCGACCCGCAGGCGCGCCACCTGATCTGGGAGCGGCTGCGCCGGCTCACGCAGGAAGGCAGGACGCTCCTCCTCACCACCCACTTCATGGAGGAAGCCGAGCGCCTGTGCACGCGCCTTGCCATCATGGACCGGGGCCGCATCATCGCGCAGGGCAGTCCGCGGGCGCTGATTTCCGCGCACATCGAGTCGCAGGTGGTCGAAGTGCACGGGCCGGGGTTCGAGCGCTGGATGGAGCGGGCGCGCGACCTGGCACCGCGCGTCGAGCGCGCCGGCGAAACCGTTTTCTGCTACGCCGAAGGCGTCGAGCCGGTGCTCGCCGAGCTGCGCCGCCAGCATGAACTGGTCTATCTTCACCGTCCGGCAAACCTCGAGGATGTGTTCCTCAAGCTCACCGGGCGCGACCTGAGGGACTAGGAACTGGGCGCTCGCCCGCCGCGCGGCCCGGCCGCATGGGTTTCGGCGCCCCTGACCGCATGACCACTTCCCGACTGTATGTGCCGCCGACGCTGAGCCTGCGGTTCGTTCCGGTGTGGCGGCGGCACTTCCTGGTCTGGCGCAAGCTCGCGCTGCCCTCGCTGCTGGGAAACCTCGCCGATCCGCTCATCATGCTCTTTGGCCTGGGCTACGGCCTGGGGGCGGTGCTGGGCGACATGGGCGGCACCTCCTACTTCGCGTTCCTGGCCGCCGGCTTCGTCGCCTCTTCCACGATGTACGCGGCGACGTTCGAGACCCTGTTTTCGGCGTTTTCGCGCATGCACGTGCAAAAGACCTGGGAGGCGATCGTCAACGCGCCCATGACGCTCGACGATGTGCTCGCCGGCGAGTGGGCCTGGGCCGCGACCAAGGCGCTCGCCGCGGGCCTGAGCATGCTGGTGGTGATCGCCGCCTTCGGCTTTACGACCTTGCCGCTTGCGCTCGCCGCGGTTCCGGTCGTGGTTCTCGTCGGCCTCGCCTTCGGCGCGCTCGGGCTGGCGATCAACGCGCTCGCGAGCGGGTTCGATTACTTCAGCTACTACCTGACGCTCGTTCTCACTCCGATGATGATGCTGTGCGGGGTGTTCTTTCCCGTGGAGCAGCTTCCCGGCGCGATCCAGGCCGTGTCCAGGGTGCTGCCGCTCTACCACGGTGTGGAGATCGTGCGGCCGCTACTGGCGGGCAGCTTTCCGCCGGACCTCCTCGCGCACCTCGCCGCGCTCGCCGCCTACGCGGCGGCCGGCTTTTATCTCGCGGTTGTCCTCACGCGCCGGCGGCTGCTCACCTGAGCATGCACTTCTTCGCGCCCTGCCCGCGCGGACTGGAACCGCTGCTTGCGCAGGAGCTCGCCACGCTCGGCGCGCTCCACGCGGCTCCGGTCGCGGGCGGGGTGGCGTTCGAGGGCACCGAGGCCACTTGCTACGCGGCCAACCTGCGCTCGCGCCTTGCCTCGCGCATCCTGTGGCAGGTGGCGCAATTCGGCTACACGAATGAGGATGACGTGTTCCGCGCGGCGCTCGCAGTGGACTGGCCGGCGCTGTTTGCCGTGGAGCGGTCGCTGCGCGTATACGTCACCGCGCAGAAGAGCCCGCTCCGCAGCCTCGATTACATCACCTTGCGGATCAAGGACGCGGTCTGCGACCGCTTCCGCAGCGCGTGCGGCACAAGGCCGAGCATCGAGCGTTCGCACCCGGAGGTGCGGGTGCACGCCTTTCTCGAATCCGGACGCGGCATTCTGTACCTGGACACCTCGGGCGAGCCGCTCTTCAAGCGCGGCTGGCGCCGCAGTACGGTCGAAGCGCCGCTGCGCGAGAACCTCGCCGCGGGAATCGTGCTGCTCACGGCCTGGACGCCAGGCGAAGCGCTGCTCGACCCGATGTGCGGCGGCGCGACCCTGCTCATCGAAGCCGCCGCGATCGCTCTGGGCGCGGCGCCCGGGACGGGCCGCGCCTTCGCTTTCGAGAAGCTTCACGGGTTCGACACCGGGCTCTGGCAGCGGATCCGTGCCGAAGCAGGCCGCGCGCGCGCCGCCCGTTCGCCCGCGCTCTTCGGCAGCGACAGCGATCCGCGGGCACTCGAGGCGGCGAAGAAAAATCTCTCCGCTGCCGGCTTTGCGCGCCTCGTCCGGCTCGAGCGCGCCGACATCCTCGAGCGCCATGCGCCCGCATCAAGCGGGGTCATGGTGGCAAACCCGCCCTACGGCGAACGGACCGGGGACGCGCAGGCGCTGGAGCGCTTTTACCCGCGGCTCGGCGACGCGCTCAAGCGCCGCTTCGCCGGCTGGCGCTGCCACCTCTTCAGCGCCGACCTGCGGCTGCCGAAGCTGATCCGGCTCGAGCCGGCGCGCCGCGTGCCGCTCTACAACGGCGCGCTCGAATGCCGCCTGTACGAATTCCGCATCGTGAGCGGAAGCCACCGGCGCAGGGTCGCCCCGCGCCGGCCGCTCGCTACACGATATCCAGGTGCTTGATGTCGCGCACCGGATCGCGTTCTTTCGCTTCCTTGCCGTGCAGCTTGATCGCGAGCCGCACCTCGTTCGTGGAATCGGCGTAGCGCAGCGCGTCCTCGTAGCTCACGCGCCCGGCCTCATACAGGTCGAACAGCGCCTGGTCGAAGGTCTGCATCCCGAGCTCGCGCGACTTCTTCATGATCTCCTTGATCTCGTGCACCTGGCCCTTGAAGATCAGGTCCGCGATCAGCGGCGAGTTGAGCAGCACCTCGACCGCGGGCACGCGCCCCTTGCCTTCCTTCACCGGGAGCAGGCGCTGCGAGATGACCGCCTTGAGGTTGAGCGAAAGATCCATCAGCAGCTGCTGGCGCCGCTCATCGGGGAAGAAGTTGATGATGCGGTCCATCGCCTGGTTGGAGTTGTTGGCGTGCAGCGTGGCAAGCGCCAGGTGGCCGGTTTCGGCGAACGCGATCGCGTGCTCCATCACCTCGCGCTCGCGGATCTCGCCGATCAGGATCACGTCGGGCGCCTGGCGCAGCGTGTTCTTCAGCGCCGCCTCCCAGGAATCGGTGTCGACCCCGACTTCGCGCTGCGTGATGATGCAGTTCTTGTGCGGGTGCACGTACTCCACCGGGTCTTCGATGGTGATGATGTGCCCGTGCGAGTTCTCGTTGCGGTAGCCGATCATCGCCGCGAGCGAGGTCGACTTGCCCGAGCCGGTGCCGCCGACGAAGATCACCAGGCCGCGCTTGGTCATCGTGACGTCCTTGAGCACCGGCGGCAGGCTCAGGCTCTCGAAGCTGGGAATGGCGCTCGTGATCACGCGGCACACGATCCCGACGCAGCTCTGCTGCACGAAGGTGTTGACGCGAAAGCGGCCGATTCCCGCGGGGTTGATCGCGAAGTTGCACTCCTTGGTGGCCTCGAACACCGCCGCCTGCTTGTCGTTCATGATCGCGCGCGCCAGCATCGAGGTGTGCTGCGCGTTGAGCGGGGTCTGCGACACCGGCATCACCTTGCCGTCGACCTTCATCGCCGGCGGGAAGTTGGCCGTGATGAAAAGGTCCGACCCTTTTTTTGCCAGCAAAGCGCGCAACAGGTCGTAGATGAATTTGGTTGCCTGTTCCCGTTCCATACCTGGCTCCTTTCGATCCCTTGCCTCGCGCCTGCCCGCAGCGGGACGCGCGGCGAGGGTCCGGTTTTATCCCGCGAACTGCTCCTTGTTCATCGCCTTGCCGCGCGCTTCGGCCGGCGACACCACATTGCGCTGCACCAGCTCCTGCAGGTTCTGATCGAGCGTCTGCATGCCGATCTGGCGCCCGGTCTGGATCGCCGAGTACATCTGCGCGATCTTGTTCTCGCGGATCAGGTTGCGGATCGCGGGGGTGCCGATCATGATCTCGTGCGCCGCCACGCGCCCCGCGCCGTCCTTGGTCTTGAGCAGCGTCTGCGAGATCACGGCGCGGATCGATTCCGAAAGCATCGCCCGGACCATTTCCTTCTCGGCCGCCGGAAAGACGTCGACGATCCGGTCGATCGTCTTCGCCGCGCTGGAGGTGTGCAGCGTGCCGAACACGAGGTGGCCGGTCTCCGCGCCGGTCAGCGCGAGGCGGATGGTCTCCAGATCGCGCATTTCCCCGACCAGGATCACGTCCGGGTCTTCGCGCAGCGCGCTGCGCAGCGCGTTAGCGAAGGAAAGCGTATGCGGGCCGACCTCGCGCTGGTTGATCAGGGACTTCTTCGATTCATGCACGAACTCGATCGGATCCTCGATCGTGAGGATGTGGCCCTGCTCGGTTTCGTTGATGTGATTGACCATCGCGGCGAGCGTCGTCGACTTGCCCGAGCCGGTGGGGCCGGTCACCAGGACGATGCCGCGCGGCTGGTCGGCGATTTCGACGAAGATCTTCGGGCACTTCAGGTCCTCCAGCGTGAGCACCTTGGAGGGAATCGTCCGCAGCACCGCCGCCGCGCCGCGCTGTTGCACGAAGGCGTTCACGCGGAAGCGCGCGAGGTTCGGCACCGCGAAGGAGAAGTCGCACTCGAGGTTCTCCTCGTAGAACTTGCGCTGCCCGTCGCTCATGATGTCGTAGACCATCCCGTGCACGTCCTTGTGCTCGAGCGGCGGCACGTTGATGCGCCGGATGTCGCCGTGCACCCGGATCATGGGAGGCAGTCCCGACGACAGGTGCAGGTCGGAAGCCTTGTTCTTGACCACAAAGGCGAGCAGTTCGGTGAGATCCATTAGAATCCTCCGCGGGGCGCGAAGAAAATTATGGCTGCGATTCAGGACAATTTGCAAGCTGTAAAAGCGCGGATCGCGCGCGCCGCCGAAGCGGCCGGGCGCGATCCCGCCTCGGTGCGGCTGCTGGCGGTGTCCAAAACGCACGCCGCCGAGCGGATCGAGGAGGCGTTTCGGGCCGGCCAGACCTCGTTTGGCGAGAATTACGTCCAGGAAGCGCTCGAAAAGATGGATGCGCTCGAACGCCGCCTGGGTCCGGATGGTGCGCGGGCGCTCGAATGGCACCTGATCGGTCCCTTGCAGAGCAACAAGACGCGGCTCGCAGCGGAGCGTTTCGCCTGGGTGCACACGATCGAGCGCGAACGCACGGCGCGGCGGCTCTCGGAGCAGCGGCCCGCCGCGGCTCCGCCGCTCAACGTGCTGGTGCAGGTGAATGTGTCGGGCGAGCGCTCGAAATCCGGTGTCGGCCCACAGGACGCCTCCGCGCTCGCGCACGCGGTGGCGCGGCTTGCGCGCCTTCACCTGCGCGGCCTGATGGCGATCCCCGAGCCGACGCGCGATCCGCGAATCCAGCGCGCGCGTTTTCGCGCCGTGCGGGAGATCTACGAGCGCCTGCGCGCCGAGGGGCTTGCATTCGACACGCTCTCCCTCGGGATGAGCGACGACATGGAAGCGGCGATCGCCGAAGGCTCGACGCTGGTGCGCATCGGAACCGCCCTGTTCGGACTGCGCCAGCCGCACAGGGACGCGGCGTGAAAATCGCCTTTCTGGGCGGCGGCAACATGGCCACCGCGCTGATCGGCGGCCTGCTCGCCAGGGGTTTTGCTCCCGGCGCGCTCTCGGTGATCGAGCGGCTCGAGGCGGCGCGGGCCGCGCTCGCGACGGGGTACGGCGTACACGCGAGCGGCGGGGCCGACGACGCGACGCGGGCCGCCGATGTGCTGGTGCTCGCGGTGAAGCCGCAGGACATGCGGACCGCGCTCGCGCCGCTCGCGCACGTTGTGCGCGACAAGCTCGTCGTCAGCATCGCGGCGGGCGTGCGCCTTGCCGACATCGCACGCTGGCTCGGCGGGCACCGCAGGCTCGTTCGCGCCATGCCGAACACGCCCGCGCTGGTCGGTGCGGGCGTTGCCGCGCTGTACGCGGCGCCCGAGGTCGGCGCCGAGGAGCGGGCGAGCGCGGAACGCATCCTGGGGGCGGTCGGCAAGACCGTGTGGGTGGAGGCCGAAACGCTGCTCGATCCGGTGACCGCGCTCTCGGGAAGCGGCCCGGCATACGTGTTCTGGTTCATCGAACAGCTCGCCGCTGCGGGCGCGGCGCTCGGGCTGCCGCTCGAGACCGCGCGCACGCTCGCGCTCGAGACCGTGCTGGGCGCGGCACAGCTCGCGGCGCGCAGCGGCGAGCCCGCCTCGGTGCTGCGCGAGCGCGTCACCTCGAAAGGCGGTACCACCGAAGCCGCGCTGCGCGTCTTCGCGGAGGAAAGGCTCGCCGAGCGGCTGCGGCGCGCGCTCGAGGCCGCCAGCCGCCGCGGCGCCGAGCTCGGGGAGCAACTGGGCCGCGACTGAATGCTTTCGCAGATCGGGCAGCTGCTGGTCGATGTGGCGGCAGGTTTCTTCGTGTTCGTGCTGCTCCTGCGGTTCCATTTCCAGTGGTTGCGGGTCCCGTTCCGCAATCCGCTCGGCGCGTTCGTCATCGCGGTGAGCAACTGGGTCGTGCTTCCCGCCCGCCGTGTCGTCCCGGCGATCGCCGGCCTGGATTTCGCAACGCTCGCCGCCGCGTGGCTGCTGCAGGCGGCGGCGCTGTGGGCATCGTACGCGCTGCGCGGCTGGGAATTCGGCTCCGCGCCCGGCATTGCGGCGGCGATGCTGGCGGGCGTGGCGCTCGTCGATCTGCTGCGCTACAGCGTCTACATCCTGGTGTTTGCGGTGATCGTGCAGGTCGTGTTGTCGTGGGTGAGTCCGTATTCGCCGCTCGCGCCGATGCTCGATCTGCTGACCCGTCCGTTTTTGCGGCCGCTCCGCCGGCTGTTGCCGCCGGTGGCGAACGTCGATCTGTCCCCGCTCGTGCTGCTGGTGGCGCTGCAGGTGCTCTTGATTCCGCTCGCGCATTTGCGCGACGCGCTCGGAGCGGCGTTCTGAGGCGCGAACCCGAGGCGCTGATCGCTAGCGCTTGAAGCGGGCCGACGCGGGGTAGGGAAACACGTCCTCCTGGATGCCGGCGCGGATGTGCGCCTGTTTCTCGAGCCAGAACTCGGGCGTGGTGAGGTCGGCGTGGTGCTCGAGGAAGAACGCGCGCGCGCGCGGCGCGGAAACCAGGAAGCTTTCGAACTGTTCGGGATAGACGTCGTTCGGCCCGATCGCCCAGTACGGCTCCGCGGCCATCTCCTCTTCCGGCGTGCGGGGCGCGGGAATGCGGCGGAAATTGCAGTCGGTCATGTACGCGATCTCGTCGTAGTCGTAGAACACGATCCGGTTGTGGCGCGTCACGCCGAAGTTCTTGAGCAGCATGTCGCCGGGGAAGATGCCGGCGCCGGCGAGATCCTTGATGGCGTTGCCGTACTCGACGAGCGCGTTGCGCATCCGGGCCTCGTCGCCGTCCTGCAGCGCTTCTTCGAGGTAGAGGTTGAGCGGCTGCATCCGGCGCTCGATGTAGACGTGCTTGAAGACCAGCCGGTCGCCCTCGAACTCGATGTTCGAGGGAGCCTCGGCCTTCAGTTCATCGACCAGCGCCGGGTCGAAGCGCTCGAGCGGCAGCGCGACCAGCGAATACTCGAGCGTGTCGGCGAGCCTCCCGACCCGGTCGTGGAATTTCACGATCAGGTATTTCTGCTTGACCGTCGCCGGGTCGAGGTCCTTGGGCGGCGCAAAGTGATCGCGGATCACCTTGAACACGTACGGAAACGACGGCAGCGTGAACACCAGCATCACCATGCCCCGGATTCCCGGCGCGACCACGAATCGATCCGAGGAATGCTTCAGGTGGTAGTGAAGGTCGCGGTAGAACACCGTCTTGCCCTGCTTGTGCAGGCCCACCGCCATGTACATGTCGGCGCGCGGCTTCTTCGGCATGAGCTGCCGGAGGAACGATACATAGGCGGCCGGGACCTCCATGTCGACGAAGAAATAGGCGCGTGCGAACGAGAACAGAACGAGCAGCGCGTCCTGGTCCGCAAGCAGCGTGTCGAGGTAGAGCTCCTTCCTCTCGTTTTGCAGGATCGGCACTGCGAACGGCAGCTCGACGTTGCCGTTGGTGGCCTTGCCGACGATGTAGGCCGCCTTGTTGCGGAAGAAGAGCGACCCCAGCACCTGGATCTGCAGGCTCGGACGCGCCCGGGCGGGACGCGGGAAGTGCGCGCGCAGCGCGTGGACCACGCTTCGCAGGTCGCGGTGCAGGTTCTCGAACGGATTCGCGAGCCGGAAATCGCGCACGATCCGCTCCAGGGTGGTGCGCAGCCCCGCGCCTGCGCTGCGCGGGTAGTAGCTGCGGTAGGCGGGCTCCTCGCCCTCGAGATGTTCGGTCGCCACCGCCGGGCGCCAGAAGATGAATTCGTTGCGGTAATAGCGCCGGTGCAGTACCTGGCAGGCGACCGAATTGAAGAACGTCTCGGCGAGCTCGGGCTGGCGGTGCTCGTGCAGCAGCGGGATGTACGCGAGCTTGATCGCGGGCCAGAGCGACTCGTCGGTCTCCGCCTCCGGAAAGCGCGCCAGCACGCTCTCCACGCCTTCCTGCACGCGCCGGTCGTACATGGCGATGCGCTCGCGCGCGAGTTCCTGCATCGCGCGCCAGTCGGCGCGCTCGAACAGCGCCTTGGCGCGCACCGCGGCCTGGCGGAACAGGCGGTAATGGCGGTCGAACCCGGCGCGGATCGCGCGCGCGATCTCCGAGGCGCGGCCCGCGCGCGCCTCGTGGATCGGCAGGATCTTCGCCGGCTCGCTCACGCCGCGCTCAGGCGGCCGCGAGCTTGGTCTTCTTCTTCTCGTCGAAGAACTGCTCGTCCTCGGTCGAGCCGTGCAGGGCGGTGGTCGAGGCGCTTCCGCCCGCGATCACCTGCGTGACGTCGTCGAAATAGCCGGTGCCGACTTCGCGCTGATGCTTCACCGCGGTGAAACCCTTTTCCGCCGCCGCGAACTCCTTTTGCTGCAGTTCGACGAACGCCGTCATGTTGTTGCGCGCGTAGCCGTAGGCAAGCTCGAACATCCCGTAGTTGAGCGCGTGGAAGCCCGCCAGGGTGATGAACTGGAACCGGTAGCCCATGGCGCCGAGTTCGCGCTGGAACCGCGCGATCGTCGCGTCATCCAGGTTGCGCTTCCAGTTGAACGAAGGCGAGCAGTTGTAGGCGAGCCTCTTGCCCGGGAATTTCCTCTGGATGCCTTCGGCAAAGCGGCGCGCAAAGGCGAGGTCCGGAGTGCCGGTCTCGCACCACACCAGGTCGGCGTACTCGGCGTAGGCGAGCCCGCGCGCCAGCGCTTGCTCGAAGCCCTTGCGCGAGCGGTAAAAACCCTCGGCCGTGCGCTCGCCGGTGAGAAACGGCCGGTCGCGCTCGTCGACGTCGGAGGTGACCAGATCGGCCGCCTCCGCGTCGGTGCGGGCGAGAATCACGGTGGGCACGCCGCTCACGTCCGCGGCGAGGCGGGCGGCGACGAGCTTTTGCACGTGCTCCTGCGTCGGCACCAGCACCTTGCCGCCCATGTGGCCGCATTTCTTGACGCTCGCGAGCTGGTCCTCCAGGTGCACGCCGGAGGCGCCCGCATCGATCATCGCCTTCATCAGCTCGAATACGTTCAGCACCCCGCCGAATCCGGCCTCGGCGTCGGCGACGATCGGCGCGAAATAATCCACTTCGCCCGAGCCTTCCATCCACTGGATCTGGTCCGCGCGCGTCAGCGCATTGTTGATCCGCTTGACGACCGTGGGCACGGAAGAAACCGCGTACAGCGACTGATCGGGATACATCTGCAGCGAATCGTTGGCATCGGCTGCGACCTGCCAGCCCGAAAGGTAGATCGCGGGAACGCCCGCCTTCACCTGCTGTACCGCCTGATTGCCGGTGAGCGCGCCCAGGGAATTCACGAACGGCATCTCGTGCAGCAGGCGCCAGAGCTTCTCGGCGCCGCGCCGTGCGAGCGTGTGCTCCACGTGCAGCGAGCCGCGCAGGCGCACCACGTCCTCCGCCCCGTAGGGCCGCTTGATGCCGGCCCAGCGCGGGTTCTCGGCCCAGTCCCTGTTCAATTCCGCGATTTCCTGCTCACGACTGCCCATCTCGGCTCCCTTGCTCGACGGTTGATGAAAAATGCTGCGGCAAAACCACCTTAGCGCATGCCGTTGGCGCGGAGCAATAACGGATAAATCCGGCTCATAGGGGATGATAAACAAGAATTTACAGCCAGTTAAGCGCGTATCGTTTCACGATGCGAAGGTCGGTTTCGTACGCTGCTGCCGCGCAACAGCGGCTAGGTCTGAACCAGCCGGCGATGGTTGTGAATGCTCATCAGGATGCCGATGCCGACAAACAGCGTGGCGAGCGCCGTGCCGCCGTAGGACACCATGGGGAGGGGCACCCCCACCACCGGCAGGATTCCGGCCACCATCCCCATGTTGACGAACGCGTAGGTGAAGAACATGAGGCTCAGCGCACCCGCCGCCAGGCGCGCGAACAGCGAGGCCGCGCGCAGCGTGATGATCAGGCCGCGGCCGACGAGTAGCGCGTAGAGAACGAGCAGCACCGCGTTGCCGAGCAGCCCGAACTCCTCCGAAAAGACGGCGAAGATGAAATCCGTGTGACGCTCGGGGATGAATTCCAGGTGCGCCTGCGTTCCCTGCAGCCAGCCCTTGCCGAGCACGCCGCCCGAGCCGACCGCGATCGTCGACTGGATCGTGTGGTAGCCCGCGCCGAGCGGGTCCTGCGTCGGGTCGAGCAGGGTCAGGATCCGCCGCCGCTGGTACTCGTGCAGCAGGCCCCACAGCGGCAGCACGCTCGCGGCGCCGAGCAGCGCAAGCGTGGCGAGCACGCGCCAGCGGATGCCGGCGAAGAAGATCACGTAGAAGCCGGCCGCCCCGACCAGCGCCGCGGTGCCCAGATCGGGCTGCCGGGCGATGAGCAGCACCGGGACGAGCAGAAGCAGCGCGGCTACGGCGAAGTCGCGCAGCCGAAGCACGCCCTCGTTGCGGTGGAAATACCACGCCAGCATCAGCGGCAGCGCGAGCTTCATGATCTCCGAGGGCTGCACGCGCGCGAAGCCCAGATGCAGCCAGCGGCGCGCGCCGTTGACCACGTCGCCGAAGAGCGCGACGGCTACGAGCAGCACCAGGCCGATCAGGTACGCGGGCAGCGCCAGCCGCAGCAGGCCCTCGGGCGGAATGCGGGCCGCGACCCACATCGCGACGAGCGCGATTCCCAGATTGGCGATCTGCGCATTCACCCGTGCCGGCGCGTCGTAGCTCGCCGAATACAGCGTCATCAGGCCGATGCCCGCCAGCGTGAGCGCCGTGACGAGCAGCGGCCCGTCGATTCGCTCGCGCAGGCGCAGCGCGGCGCGCCGGAGCGTCAGTTGCCCCGCCGCCATCAGTCGCCTTCCTCCTCGAGCTCGGGCTCTGCGGCGGGCTTGCGCGGCTGCACCTCGGGCACCTTGCCGAGCAGATAGTAGTCGAGCACGGCGCGCGCAAGCGGGGCGGCGGCGCGCGCGCCGAAGCCGCCGTTTTCGACCAGTGCGGCGAGCGCGATCCTCGGCCGCTCGACCGGCGCGAAGGCGATGAACAGGGAATGGTCGCGCAGGCGCTCGGCAACCCTGCGCTCGTCGTATCGTTCGTGCTGCCCGATGCCGATGACCTGCGCCGTTCCGGTCTTGCCGGCGCTCGTGTACGGCACGCCGGCAAAGGCGCGCGCCCCGGTGCCCTCGCGGTTGACCCCGGCCATGGCGCGCTTGACGAACTCGACGTTCTCCGCCCGCAGCAGAATCTTCCGGATCAGCTGCGGCTCCAGGGCTCGGCGCTCGCCGGTGCGCTGATTCTCGATTCGTTCTACCAGCCGCGGACGCAGCATGACGCCGTCGTTTGCCAGCGTCGCGACCGCGAGCCCGAGCTGCGCCGGCGTGTAGGCGTTGTAGCCCTGGCCGATGCCGATCGAGATGGTTTCCCCCGGGTACCACTTCTGCTGCTCGGGCTGTCGAAAGCGCTTCAGTTTCCACTCCGGCGAGGGCAGCACGCCGGCGGCCTCGCCCTCCAGGTCGATCCCGGTGCGGGCGCCGAACCCGAACCGATCCATGAACCGCGCGATGGCATCGATCCCCAAGTCGTTCGCGAGCTGGTAGTAGAACGTATCCGAGGACGCGACGATCGACTTGTACAGGTCGACGTAGCCGTGCCCGCCCGGTTTCGAATCCCGGAAACGCCGTTCTCCGAACAGGAAATAGCCCGGATCCTGAATCGCGCTGCGCGGCGTGCGCTTGCCCAGTTCGAGCGCCGCCAGGGCCATGAACGGCTTGAAGGTCGAGCCGGGCGGATAGAGGCCCGCGATGGCGCGGTTGTTGAGCGGGCGGTCGGGCGAGTTGTTCAAAGCGCTCCAGCTCGCCGCATCGATCCCCTCGACGAACAGGTTCGGATCAAGGCCGGGCCGCGACACGAGCGCGAGCACCGCGCCGCTCGCAGGCTCCAGCGCGACCAGCGCGCCGCGCCGCTCGCCAAACAGGCGCTCCGCGACCTCCTGCAAGCGGATATCGATCGTCAGCGTGATGTTGTTTCCCGGGTGGGACGGCGTGCGCGACAGCGTGCGGATTCCGCGACCGGCGGCATCGATCTCCACCTGCTCGAACCCGGTGGTGCCGTGCAGTTCCGCCTCGTAGCTCGCCTCGACGCCCGCCTTGCCGATGAAATCGGTGCCGCGGTAGTTGGCCTCGACCCTCGATTCCTCGAACCGCTCCTGGTCGCGGGCGCTCACCCTGCCGATGTAGCCGATCACGTGCGAGGCGGTGTCGCCGTGCGGGTATTGGCGGAACAGCCTCGCCTTGATCTCGACCCCCGGGAAGCGGTAGCGGTTGGCGGCGAAACGCGCGACCTCCTCGTCGGTCAGCCGCGTGCGGATCGGCAGGCTTTCGGCGTTGCGCGTCTCGGCAAGAAGCTTGCGGAAACGGCTGCGATCGCGGGGCTGGATCTCGACCACCTCGCCGAGTTCGGCCAGGGTGCGCTCCAGGTCCGCGACCCGCGCGACGGCGATCTCGAGCGTGTACCCGGAGACGTTGCGCGCCAGCACCGCGCCATTGCGATCCAGGATCAGGCCGCGGTTGGGTGCAAGCGGCACGATCGCGATGCGGTTTTCCTCGGCCCGCGAGGCGTACGAGTGGTGCTGGAGCACCTGCAACTGGAAGAAGCGGGCGAACAGCAGCCCGAACGCGGCGAGCACAAGGCAGCCGGCGATCGCGACGCGCAGCCGGAACTCGCGCAACTCCCGTTCGTGGTCCTTCAGTGGGGCAACCGGGGTCGACACGATCGATTCCGCCTGCGCGCTAGATCGGCCTGGTTTCATCGACCTCGAGCGGGCGCCGCTGCGGCGCGAGGAGCACCACGGTCACCGCCGGCCACAGCAGGGCGCCGGCCAGCGGCCCGACGAGGAGCCTCCAGCCGGGAAATTCGGCGCCCGCAGCCAGTCGCACCGCAGCGCCCACGGCGAGCGCAAGCACGAGCAGTGCGCCCACGTGCAGCGCCTGGCCCCAGAGCGTAAACCACAGTATGCGGCGCGAGAGCGTCACCGCACCGAATGCGAGCAGCGAGTAGGACAGAGCATGCTGTCCGAGCAGCACGCCGTTGCCGACGTCGGTGAGCAGCCCCAGCAGCCAGCCAGCCCCCAGTCCGACCAGCCGCGGCTGGTGCACGCACCAGAACGCAAGCGCCAGCGCGACGAAATCCGGCGCCAGGGCAGGATCCCCCCAGGGCAGAAAATTGAGCAGCAGCGCGACCGCGAAGGCGATGACGATCGTGCCCGCTCGCACGGGAAGCAGGATGTGCTGGGGCTTATCCGGTGCCATCGGATCCCTTGCGGCGCGTGCGGCGGGTCTTGGACGTGGGTTTTTCCCGTTCCTCCGCCGCCTGTGCCGGAGGCGCAGCGGGCGCCGCTCCGATGCCGAGCACGAGCACGTAGCGTCCGCGTTCGACGCCCGCGGCGGGCTGGCAGTAGACGCGCGCGAACGCGTTGCTCGTGTCGCGCTCGACGCGCACCACGGTCGCAACCGCAAGCCCCGGCGGATAGATGCGGTCGAGTCCCGAGGTCACCAGCTGGTCCCCGTTCACGACGTCGGCGTTGGCGGCGAGGAAGCGCAGCTCGAGAAGGCCGGAAGGCCCCGCGCCGTAGGCAAGCGCCCGCAGGCCGTTGCGCACGACCTGGACCGGTATCGCCTGGTTCTTGTCGGTGAGCAGCGTGACCTCCGAGAACAACGCATGGACCCGCGTCACCTGCCCGAGTACGCCCGCCTCGTCGGCGACCGGACTCCCGTCACGCACGTCGCTGCGGCTTCCCTTGTCGACGACGATCTTGCGCGAAAACGGGTCGCGCCCGGCGTAGAGGATCTCGGCCACCAGCGCGCCGCCCGGCAGGCGCTCGGCGGCGCCGATCAGGCGCCGCAACCGTGCCGCCTCGGCGGCCGCGGCTTCGTTGCGCTGCGCGGCCTGCGACGATTCGATGAGCCTCGCGCGCAGCTCGGCATTTTCCTCGCGCAGCGCCGACTGGCTGGAGAAATACGCCGCAATGCGCCTTGCCAGCGACGCCGGCGCCGTCGCGGCGGCCTGCAGCGGCTGCGTGGCGAGCGCAAGCGCGCTGCGCAGCCCCTCGCCGAAGCGGAAGCGCCCGTCGACGACGATCAGCGCGAGCGAAAGCAGGGCGAAAAACGCGAGCCGAACGAGTGGAGCCGGACCACGCTTGAAGAACGGCGGCGGTGTGTGCTCCATCTCGGGAAGGGGGGTCGGCCCCCTTCAGTCACTCGTTGGTGAAGATCGTGCCGAAGCGCTCCATCTTTTCCAGCGCCTGACCGGAGCCGCGCACGACGCAGGTGAGTGGATCCTCGGCGACGATCACTGGGAGACCCGTTTCCTCCATGAGCAGGCGGTCCACGTCGCGCAGCAGCGCGCCGCCGCCGGTGAGCACCATGCCCTTCTCGGCGATGTCGGCGCCCAGCTCGGGCGGCGTCTGCTCGAGCGCGGTCTTGACCGCAGACACGATCTGGTTGAGCGGTTCGGTGAGCGCCTCCAGAATCTCGTTGGAGCTGATGGTGAAGCTGCGCGGAATGCCCTCCGCGAGATTGCGCCCTTTCACTTCCATCTCGCGCACTTCGCTCCCGGGAAACGCCGAGCCGATCTCCTTCTTGACCGTCTCCGAGGTCATCTCGCCGATCAGCATGCCGTAGTTGCGGCGGATGTAGTTGATGATCGCCTCGTCGAACTTGTCGCCGCCGACGCGCACCGAGCCCGAGTACACCATGCCGCCGAGCGAGATGACGCCGACCTCGGTGGTGCCGCCGCCGATGTCGACCACCATCGAGCCGGTCGCTTCGGCGACCGGCATGTCGGCGCCGATCGCCGCCGCCATCGGCTCCTCGATCAGGTACACCTGGCTCGCGCCCGCTTCGGTCGCCGCTTCGCGGATCGCGCGCCGTTCCACCTGCGTCGAGCCGCACGGCACGCAGATGATGATCCGCGGCGAAGGCGAGAACAGCCTCGATTCGTGCACCTTCTTGATGAAATATTTCAGCATCTGCTGCGTAACCGTGAAATTCGCGATCACGCCGTCCTTCATCGGCCGGATGGCGACGATGTTGCCGGGCGTCTTGCCGAGCATCTGCTTGGCTTCCCGGCCCACGGCCTGGATCGACTTCTTGGCGTTCGGTCCGCCATCCTCGCGGATCGCGACCACCGAAGGCTCGTCGAGCACGATGCCCTTGCCCTGGACGTAAATCAGCGTGTTGGCGGTCCCGAGATCGATCGCGAGGTCGTTGGAGAAATAGCTTCTGAGAAATCCGAGCATGCGCGTGCGGTCACTCCGTTTTGATTCCGCCTTAGTTTTGCGCGCTAAGGCCGTGTTCACAAAGGCTCTATAATAATAAAAGTTTACCCCCAATTGTCCGCCGGGGCCCCTTTTTTCCTTGCTGCGGCATGTCGCTATCCCCCGCCCAGATCGAGCACATCGCGCGCCTCGCCCGGATCGCGCTGAGCCCCGCGGAGGCGGAGGCCCTGCGCACTCAACTGAACCACGTGCTGGAGCTGATCGACGAGATGCAGGCCGTGGACACCCGCGGGATCGAGCCGATGTCGCACGCGCTCGACGCGCGCCTGCCGATGGGACAGCGGCTGCGCGCAGACGAGGTGAGCGAGCCGGACCGCCGCGCCGAGTTCCAGGCGGTCGCCCCCGCGGTCGAGCGGGGCCTGTACCTGGTGCCGAAGGTCCTCGAGTAGCTTGCTGAACGCATCCGTTGCGGAGCTTTCTTCCGCCCTCGCGGCCAAGCGCGTCTCGAGCGTAGAGCTGACCCGGCTGTTTCTTGCGCGCACCGGGGCGCTCAACGGCGCGCTCAACGCCTTCATCACGGTCGACCCCGAGCGCAGCCTCGCGCAGGCGCGCGCCGCCGACGAGCGGCGCGCCCGCGGCGAGGCCGGGGCGCTGACCGGGATTCCGATCGCGCACAAGGACATTTTCTGCACGCGCGGGCTGCGGACGACGTGCGGCTCGAAGATGCTGGCCGATTTCGTCAGCCCGTACGACGCGCACGTGATCGAGCGCTTTGCCGCCGCCGGCGCGGTCTGCCTCGGCAAGACGAACATGGACGAATTCGCCATGGGATCGTCGAGCGAAACCTCGTTCTTCGGGCCGGTGCGCAACCCCTGGGATCTGCGCCGCGTGCCGGGCGGCTCCTCGGGCGGCTCGGCGGCGGCAGTCGCCGCCCGCATGGCGCCCGCGGCCACGGGCACCGACACGGGCGGCTCGATCCGGCAGCCCGCGGCGTTCACCGGGATCTCCGGCCTCAAGCCGACCTACGGCCTGGTGTCCCGCTACGGCATGGTGGCGTTCGCCTCCTCGCTCGATCAGGGCGGTCCGCTCGCCAAAAGCGCCCACGACCTCGGGCTGCTGATGAATGCGATGGCGGGCTTCGACCCGCGCGATTCGACCAGCCTCGAGCGACCCGCCGAGGATTACACCCGGGACCTGAACCCGTCCCTCGCGGGGCTGCGCATTGGGCTCCCACGCGAGTATTTCAGCGAGGGCGTCGAGCGCGCCGTGCTTGCGCGGGTGCGCGAAGCCGTGGCGTGGTTCGAATCGCAGGGCGCGCAGACGGTCGAAGTGGACTTGCCCTACACGCGCCTTTCCATCCCGGTGTACTACGTGCTTGCGCCGGCCGAAGCGTCCTCGAACCTGTCGCGTTTCGACGGCGTGCGCTATGGGCACCGGGCGAAGGAGTACGACGACCTGTTCGACCTGTATTGCCGCACGCGCGCCGAGGGGTTCGGTGCCGAGGTGAAGCGCCGGATCCTGATCGGCACCTACGTGCTCTCGCACGGCTACTACGACGCCTATTACCTGCAGGCGCAGCGGCTGCGCCGTCTGATCGCGGCGAATTTCGCCGCGGCGTTCGCGCGCTGCGACCTGCTGATGGGCCCCACGGCGCCCTCGACCGCCTTCGCGCTCGGCGCCCGGGTGCGCGATCCGGTGCAGATGTACCTGAGCGACATTTTCACGCTCGCCGCGCCGCTTGCCGGGGTGCCCGCGCTTTCGGTGCCCTGCGGCTTCGACTCCGGCGGTCTGCCGGTGGGCCTGCAGATCGTCGGCGATTACTTCGCCGAAGCGCGCATGCTCGGGGTCGCGCACCGCTATCAGCAGGCGACCGACTGGCACCTGCGGGTGCCGGGCGGCGCGCCCTTGTGACGCGCCCGGCGGGGATGCGATGAGCTGGGAGACCGTGGTCGGCATCGAAACGCACGTCCAGCTCGCGACGCGCTCGAAGATATTCTCCGGCGCATCCACCGCGTTCGGCGCCGCGCCGAACGTGCAGGCCTCGGCCGTGGACGTCGCGCTGCCCGGCGTGCTCCCGGTCCTGAACCGCACCGCGGTCGAATTCGCGCTGCGGCTCGGCCTCGCGGTTGGCGCGGCGATCAACCGGCGCTCGGTGTTCGCGCGCAAGAATTACTTCTATCCCGACCTGCCGAAGGGCTACCAGATCAGCCAGTACGAAGCCCCGATCGTGCAGGGCGGGGTGCTGCGGATCGTGCTCCGCGATGCGCGCGGCGAAACCGAGAAGGCGATCCGGATCACGCGCGCGCACCTGGAGGAAGATGCCGGCAAGTCGCTGCACGAGGACTTTCACGGCATGTCGGGGATCGACCTCAATCGGGCCGGAACGCCGCTTCTGGAGATCGTCTCCGAGCCCGACCTGCGCGGCGCGCAGGAGGCAGTCGCCTATGCGCGCGCCCTGCATTCGCTCGTGCGCTGGATCGGCATCTGCGACGGCAACATGCAGGAAGGCTCGTTCCGCTGCGACGCCAACGTCTCGGTGCGCCGGGCCGGGGACGAGCGCCTGGGCACGCGCTGCGAAATCAAGAATCTCAACTCGTTCCGTTTCCTGGAGCGCGCCATCGAGTACGAAGCGAAGCGCCAGATCGCGATCCTGGAGGACGGCGGGCAGGTGGTGCAGGAAACGCGCCTTTACGACGCGGAGCGGGGCGAGACGCGCCCGATGCGCACCAAGGAAGACGCGCACGACTACCGCTACTTTCCCGACCCGGACTTGCTTCCGCTCGTGCTGCGCGAAGAGGACATCGAGCGGACGCGCGCCGCCCTGCCGGAACTGCCCGACGCGATGCGCGAGCGCTTTGCGCGCGAATACGGCCTGTCGGCGTACGACGCCGCGCTGCTCACCGGAGACAGGGAAACGGCGGCGTTTTTCGAGCGCACGGTACAGCTGACCTCGGCTGTAGCGGGGGCGCCGGCCGCGGCGGGCGCCGAGCTCGGGTCCGCCGGCCTCGCCAAGCTCGCGGCCAACTGGCTGAACGGGGAGCTCGCGGCGCGACTCAACGCGGCGGAGCTCGGGATTGCCGCCTCGCCGGTCGCGCCCGAAGCGCTGTCACAGCTCCTTGCGCGCATCCTCGACCGCACGCTCAACAGCAAGACCGCCAAGGACGTGTTCGCCGCCCTGTGGTCCGGCGAAGGCGCGGTCGACGAGATCATCGAGCGCCGCGGCCTGAAGCAGATCAGCGATGCCGCGGCGATCGAGCGGCTGGTCGAAGAGGTGCTTGCCGCCAACCCCAGGCAGGTCGCGGATTACCGCGCCGGCAGGGACAAGGCGTTTCACTCCCTCGTCGGCCAGGTGATGAAGGCGAGCCGCGGCAAGGCGAACCCCGCGCAGGTGAACGAAATCCTGCGGCGCAGGCTTTCCGGCTGAGGCCGGCTTCGCGGCGCGCTCACTTCCTCTTGGTCAGTTCGAGGTAACGCTTCCTGTCCTCGTCGTACCTCGCGTTGATCGCGTCGACTTCCTTGCTCTTAACCTGCAGCAGGTTCTGCTGGGCTTCGAGGTCGACCTGCGCGGCGCGCACGTCGCTTTGCAGCTTGGCGGGCGGCTGGTTGCCGCCCTTGTAGAACTCCATCTCCTTCGCGAGCTCGGCCTGGCGCTTCTTGATGACTTCGATGCGCCGCGCGACCTCCTTCACGGTCTCCTCGTTTTCGGCCAGCGCGCGCTTGCGCGCGTCCTCGATGTCGCCCTCCCGCGCGTAGGTCGCGAGCAGCGCCCGGTTGCGGCGCGCCTCCTCCTGGGCGATGGCGGCCTGTTCGCGCTTCTTCTTGTCCTCGGCTTCCTTCGCCGCGCGATCCTCGGCGCTCTGCTGCTCGATGCGCCGCACGACCACGCCCTGCTTGTTGAGCTCCTCGACCGGCCGCCCGACGCATTGCGGCGGAATGGTCTGGCCGTAATATTTCTTCCCGTCCTTGCCGACGCAGCGATAGGACTGCGCCTGCGCGCTCGGCGGGAGCACGGCGAGCGCAAGCGCCGCAATGGCCGCGCATGGGGTGAGTCGAAGCATGGCGTCTCCTCGTGCAGTCGAACCGGATCATTGTAACGCCGCGCGCCGGCCGCCGTGGACGGACCGCGGGCCTGCTAGAATCCGCGCGGCCTTGCGGCATGGATTTCATGCAAACCTCCGATCGCGCGTTCATCGCCGAGACCACCGCCCGCATGCTGCTCGAGGTGAAGGCGGTGCTGTTCTACGAGGATAAGCCGTTCCTCTTCACCTCGGGCTGGGCGAGCCCGGTGTACATCGACTGCCGCAAGCTCATCTTCTATCCGCGCATCCGCAGGCAGCTGGTCGAGTTCGCCGCCGCGACGCTCGCGCGCGATGTGGGCTTCGAGCAGTTCGACGTGGTGGCGGGCGGCGAGACCGCGGGGATCCCGTACGCGGCCTGGATCGCGGACCGGCTCGCGCTGCCGATGCAATACGTGCGCAAGAAGCCCAAGGGATTCGGCCGCAACGCGCAGATCGAGGGCGACCTCCGCGCCGGCGCGCGCACGCTGCTGGTCGAGGACCTGACGACCGACGGGCGCTCCAAGATCAATTTCTGCAAGGCGCTGCGCGAAGCGGGCGCCGTGGTCGAGCACGTGTACGTCAACTTCTACTACGACATCTTTCCGGAAGCGAAAAGGATCCTGGACGAACTGGGCGTGCGGCTGCACCACCTCGCGACCTGGTGGGATGTGCTCGCGGTGGTGAAGAAGGCCGGCTATCTTGCGCCGGCGCAGCTCGCCGAGGTGGAGAAGTTTCTGCATGCCCCGGCGGAGTGGTCGGCGGCACGCGGCGGGGTGGCGAGCTTTCCGTCGGCCTGACGCGCCGGGCGATGCGCGTCGTCACGCTCAACGTCAACGGCATCCGCTCGGCAGCGAAGAAGGGCTTCTATCGGTGGCTCGCCGCGCAGCGGGCGGACGTCGTGTGCCTGCAGGAGCTGAAGGCGCAGGAAACCGATCTCGAGCGCTCGATGCGCGCGCCCGGCCGGTGGCACGGCTTCTTCTCGCACGGCGAGAAGAAGGGCTACGCCGGCGTCGCGCTGTACAGCAGGGTGCTTCCGCAGCGCGTGCACGAGGGGTTCGGCAGCCGCGAGTTTGATGCCGAGGGGCGCTACCTCGAGGCGCGCTTTGACCGCCTGAGCGTCGTCTCGCTGTACCTGCCCTCGGGATCCGCCGGCCCCCACCGCCAGGCCGCGAAGTTCCGGTTTCTCGAGGAATTCCTGCCGCGGCTGCGCGCGCTCGCGCGCTCCGGCGGGGAGGTCATTCTGTGCGGCGACTGGAACATCGCGCACCGCGAAATCGACCTCCGGAACTGGCGCGCGAACCGGCGCAATTCCGGTTTTCTGCCCGAGGAGCGCGCGTGGCTCACGCGCGTGTTCGACGAACTGGGCTACGTGGACGTGTTCCGGCGCCTCAACGCGCGGCCGGACCAGTACACCTGGTGGTCGAACCGCGGCCAGGCATGGGCGAAAAACGTCGGTTGGCGCATCGATTACCAGATCGCGACCGCGGGCGTGGCGAGCACCGCGACGCGCGAAGCGATCTTCAAGCGCAAACGCTTTTCCGACCACGCTCCGCTGACGGTGGACTACGGCTGGCCGCTGCGCTGATCCGCGGACAGCGCGGCGCGCCGGTTTCGCCGCCGCTCCAGCCACCAGGCGAGCACCGGCAGGACCGCAAAGCCGCCCGGCATCGCGAGCACGACCAGATACGGCGTAAGCGTCGACAGGCGCTCGAGATGCTCGCGAAGCTGTACCCGGTCCTCGGCCGTCCATCGCTGTCCATTGCGCCGCTTCATCAGGATCGGCATCAGTCCCCGGACGCGTGCGATCTCGTCACGCAGGTAGCGGCGTTCGCGCGCGGCGCGCTCGAGCACGCGCCTCAGGGGTGTGCGCAGGCGCACGCCGCTCAAGCGGCGCCGCGCGAGGGCGCGCCGGCCGGCGCAAGCCGCAGCCACCAGCGCCGGGCGCGCCGGTAGAGCTGCCACAACGACCATCCGCTCGCCAGCAGCTTCAGCGTGCGCCGCGGCCGCAGCGCGAGGAGCACGGCGGCGCCGGCCAGGACGAGAAGCGGCTGGCGGCGCGCCTCGTCGGCCACGCGGCGGGCGAGGTCGATCCAGGCGAACACCGGGTCAGCCCGCGAAAGCAGCGCGGCGAGCCGCTCGCGCTCGGCCTGCGCGCGTTCGGCCAGGCGCGCGCGGCGCTCGCGCAGCTCGAGCAGGCGGTTTCTCGTCACAGCTTGCGCTCCATGCGCTCGATGTCCTTGCGCAGCTCCCCCAGGGTGGCGGCGAGAAACCCGGGCCGCTCGCGGCAGCGGGCGCGCGCGACCAGCGCGGCGGCGGCACCGGCGAGCAGATACAGCGCCCCCAGCAGCCCCGCCGCGAGCACGCGGTTGGAGTCCCAGTACACGAGTACCACCAGCACCGAGAAAAAGACCAGCGCGGCGCCAAAAAAAAGCAGCGTGAGCGCGAACCACAGCGCGATCTCCACCAGCCGCACCGCCTGCTCCTCCAGCTCGGTCGCAGCGAGGCGCGTGCGCGTCTCGGTGAACGCGAGAATCGAGCGGGCGAGCTCCCTGACGGAGCCGAGCATGTGTTCCCTTCTGTCCGTCCCGCCGGCCGGCGGGCGCCGGCTAGCGCCGGCTGATCAGCACGCCGAGCACGAAGCCGATCGCGGCCGCGATTCCCACGGCGCGCCACGGATTTTCATGCACGTACTCGTCGGTGGCTTTCGCCGCCTGCTTGGTCCTGTCGACGAACACGCGTTCGACCTCGACGAGCTTCACCCGCGCGGTGGCGAGCGAGGCCTGGATCCGCTCGCGCGCGGCGCTGACCTTTTCGCCCGCCTGCGACGCCGTGGCGCGCAGCAGCTCTTCGGCGTCGGCGACTACCACTTTCAGGTCGGCGGCGAGTTTTTCCTTGGACACTTCGGCGTTCATGTCGGGGGACCTGTCGGATGCGGCGTGGAAGAAGAAAAAAGGCTACCGGGTTTTGCGCCCGGTGGCAATGGCACGCGGACCGCGCGGGGCGCGCAGGTAAGATGCGCCTCGACCATGGCGCTCGCCGAGTACGCGGCAGCCTTCCGCAGCCGCTCCATCCCGCTCGTGATGCTGCTCGGTTTTTCCTCCGGGCTGCCGCTCGCGCTCACCGCGGGCACGCTGCAGGCGTGGCTTGCGGTCGAGGGCGTCGACATCGTGACGATCGGCTGGTTTGCGCTCGTCGGCCAGCCCTACACGTACAAGTTCCTGTGGGCGCCGCTCATGGACCGCTACAGCCCGCCGTTTCTCGGCAGGCGGCGCGGCTGGCTCGTCATCACGCAGCTCGCGCTGCTCGCCCTGCTGGCGTGGATGGGCACGCTCTCGCCGAAGGATTCGCCGTGGCTGACGGCTGCCTGCGCGCTCGCGATCGCCTTCGTTTCGGCCTCGCAGGACATCGTGGTCGATGCCTACCGCACCGACATCCTCAGGCCCGAAGAACGCGGCGCCGGCGCGGCGGTCTCGGTGCTCGGCTATCGGCTCGCAATGCTCGTCTCGGGCGCAGGCGCGCTCGTACTCGCCGATCAATGGCTCGGCTGGAGCGGCACCTACTGGCTGATGGCGGCGCTGATGCTCGTGGGCGTGGCGGCCGCCTGGTCGGCGCTGGAACCGCAAGGGGCGGGCGCCGCGCCGGCGACGCTCGAAGAGGCGGTGCGCAGGCCGCTCGCCGAATATTTCTCGCGCCAGGGGGCGTGGCTGCTGCTCGCGCTGGTGGTCCTGTACAAGCTGGGCGACGCTTTCGCCGGAAACCTGAGCACCGCGTTTCTGCTGCGCGGACCCGGTTTCACAGCCACCGAAGTCGGTGCGATCAGCAAGGGATTGGGTCTGGCGGCGACGATTGCCGGAGCGCTCGCCGGCGGCGCGCTGATGGCCAAGCTGCGGCTGTACCGGGCGCTGCTTTTGTTCGGCCTGCTGCAGGCGGTGACCAATCTCGGATTCCTGCTGCTCGCGCTGGCGGGCAAGAGCTACCCGCTGCTCGCCGCGGTGATCGGCGCCGAGAATCTGTGCGGCGGCATGGGAACGGCCGCCTACGTCGCGCTCCTCATGGCGATGTGCGACCGGCGCTTTTCCGCCACGCAGTACGCGCTGCTCTCGGCGCTCTCGGCGGTCGGACGCGTCTACGTCGGACCGGCGGCGAGCTACATGGTCGACGGCTTCGGCTGGGCGGCGTTCTTCTTCGCCACCTTCGTGATCGCGCTTCCAGGCATCGTGCTGCTGTACGCGATGCGCGCCCGGATCGAATCGCTGGACGCGCGCGCCGCCCCGTGATCGCCGCCGCGTTTCATTCGGCCGTGCCCCCGCCCGCCTCCTCGCCTTCGCGCAGCCAGGCCTCGAGCAGTGTGTACGCGACCGCAAGCACCACCGGCCCGACGAAGATGCCGACCAGACCGAACGCGATCAGGCCGCCGATGACCCCGGCGAAGATCAGCAGCAGCGACAGGTCGGCTCCCTGGCGAATGAGCAGCGGCCGCAACACGTTGTCGAGCCCTCCGACCAGCACCGACCAGACGAGAAGCGCGGCCGCCCAGCCGACGCTGTCGATCCAGTACAGCCACGCCGCCGCGCAGACGAGCACCGGCACCGCGCCGATCTGTGCCAGCGCGAGCAGAAACATGAGCGAGGTGAGAATGCCGGCAAACGGCACGCCGGCGACCGCCAGCCCGATGCCGCCGAGCACCGCCTGCGCCAGCGCCGTGAGCACCACGCCGAGCGCGACCGCGCGGATCGCCCGGCCGGCGAGTCCGATCACCCGCTCGCCGCGCTCTCCCGCGAGCCGCCGGCCGAACCGGTGCGCGCGCTCTGCCCCCTCCTCGCCCCAGGCATACAGAACCGCGGCGATCGCCACCGTGAGCAGGAACTGCACCGCCATCAGCCCGAAGCTGCCGACCTCGGAGACGAACCAGCGCATCACCTCGCGGGCGTAGGGAGCCAGGTGCCGGGCGAGTTCTTCGGGCCCCGAGGCGGCCAGATCGCGCCACGCGGAGGCGAGCCGATCGCCCACGATCGGGAGCGATCCTGCCCACTCCGGCGGCGGCGGCAGGCGCAGCGTCGCGAGCGATTTCGCCCACCCCGCGATCTCTTCGGCGTTCGCGACCAGCGCGGCGATCGCGAGTGAAAGCGGCAGCACGAATACGAGCAGCAGCGCGATCGTCAGCGTGGCGACCGCAAGCCAGCGCCGGCCCCAGAGCCGCCGCTGCAGCCGCAGCAGCACCGGCCAGGTCGCGACCACGATCATGGTTGCCCAGATGAGCGCCGGGAGGAACGGCTTGAGGATCCAGAGCGAGGCGGCGATCAGCCCGCCGATCGCGAGAACCGCGAGCGTGGTGCGGGCAAGGTCGCGCGGCGGGGCGGGGACCATCGCGCGCTACGGCGCCGCGCGCCCGAGGCGGAACACCGCCAGGCTTCCGCGCAGGTTGGGCAGCAGGTTCACCGCGTGGCCCCGGTCGAGCACCAGCCGCTCGAGGATCTTCACCCCCAGCCGCCGGCACAGGTCGGCGAAGTCCTCCAGCGTGCACAGGTGTACGTTCGGCGTGTCGTACCAGGGGTAGGGAAGCTCCTTCGAAACCGGCATGCGGCCGAGCGCCACCTGCAGCCGCGCCTGCCAGTGGCCGAAGTTGGGAAACGAAACGATCGCCTCGTGGCCGACGCGCAGCATCTCGCGCATCAGTTCCTCGGTATGGCGGATCGCCTGCAGGGTCTCGGACAGGATCACGCAGTCGAACGACCCGTCGCGAAACGCCGAGAGCCCGCTTTCGAGATCGAGCTGCAGGACGTTGACGTCGTTGCGCACGCAGGCAAGCACGCTCGCGTCCTCGATTTCCACCCCATAGCCGTAGGCGCCCTTTTCCTGCCACAGGTACTTGAGCAGCGCGCCGTCGCCGCAACCCAGGTCGAGCACGCGCGCGCCCGGCGCCACCCAGCGCGCGATCGCGACCAGGTCGGGACGCGCCGCAAGCAGCGCCCTTTGTTCCGCATTCATCGCACGATGTTGTCGAAGTACGCGCGCAGGGCGCCGAAGTAGCGCGGGTCGTCCATCAGGAACGCGTCGTGCCCGTGCGGCGCGTCGATCTCGAGGTACGACACGATTCTGCGGTTGTCGAGAAGCGCGCGCACGATCGCCCGCGAACTCGACGGCGTGAAGCGCCAGTCGGAGGTGAACGAGACGACCAGGAAGGAGGCTTTCGCCGGCGCGAGCGCCGCCGCGAGGTCGCCCTCGTGCGCCGCCGCCGGGTCGTAGTAGTCGAGCGCCTTGGTGATGCGGAGGTAGGTGTTGGCGTCGAAGTAGTCGGCGAACTTGTCGGCCTGGTAGCGAAGATACGACTCGATCTCGAAATCGATGTCGAAGTCGAACCCGAATCCGGCCTTGTTGCGCAGCAGGCGGCCGAACTTCTCCATCATCGCATCGTTGGACAGGTAGGTGATGTGCCCGATCATGCGCGCGATGCGCAGCCCGCGCCGCGGCACGACGCCCTTCTCATAGTAATGGCCGCCGTGGAAATCCGGGTCGGTCATGATCGCCTGCCGCGCCACTTCGTTGAACGCGATGTTCTGCGCCGAGAGCTTGGGCGTCGCCGCGATCACGATCGAGTGGCGGATGCGTTCCGGGAACGAGAGCGTCCACTGCAGCGCCTGCATCGCGCCGAGCGAGCCGCCGATCGCCGCCGCGAAGCGCTCGATCCCCAGATGATCGGCCAGGCGCGCCTGCGCCGCCACCCAGTCCTCCACCGTGACGACGGGAAAATCGGCGCCCCAGGGCCGGCCGGTCGCGCGGTTGAGCGAGGCCGGCCCGGTCGACCCGAAGCACGAGCCGATGTAATTGGAGCCGAGGACGAAAAACTTGCGCGTGTCGAGCGGCTTTCCGGGGCCGACCAGGTTGTCCCACCAGCCGATGCTGGCGGGGTCCTCGGCGTACCGGCCGGCGACATGGTGCGAGGCGTTGAGCGCGTGGCACACGAGCACGGCGTTCGAGCGCGCGGCGTTCAGCTCGCCGTAGGTCTCGTAGACGAGTTCGAATTCGGGCAGCACGGCGCCGCCCTTGAGCGGCAGCGGTTCGGTAAAGGTGGCTTTTTTCGCCTCGACGATCCCCACCGAGTCGGGCGGCAGCTGCGGCGCGTTCAATGCGTGTCCCGAAAAACGAAAAACCCGCCCAGCTTGCGCAGAAACGGGTTTTTCAGGCCTGTCTCTTTAGCAGTACTTGTAGAGCGCCCGCAAGCTGAACGTCAAATCGGCGCTGGACGGATTATAGCCGAGCGGCCCCGCACGCGACCAAGGCGTCGATGGCGGCCTCCGCGTAGCCCGCCTCGCGCAGCACTTCGCGCGTATGCTCGCCCAGGCGCGGCGCGTGGCGCCGATACGCCGGCGCCGATTCGGACCACTCGGAGGGCGCGGCGAGCGACCGAATCGCGCCTTCGCTCGGATGCTCCACCCGGTTGAAATATCCGGTGGCGGCGAGGTGCGGATCGAGAAGGATGTCCTCCAGGCTGTTCATTCGCTGCACCGGGATGTCGGCCCGCTCGAGCGCCGCAATCCAGTCCGCGGTCGCGCGCTTGGTCATCGCCTCGGCGACCAGGGCGTACGCGGCCTGGAAGTTCCGGCTGCGCGACTCCGGCGTCGCGAAGCGCGGGTCGTCGCGCAGCTCGGGCCTGCCGATCAGGTCGAAGAAGGCGCGCCACTGCTTGTCGTTGTAGATCAGCACGCAGATGGAGCCGTCGGCCGTCGCGTAGGGCCTGCGCTCGTGCGCGAGCATGCGCGCGTAGCCGGGCTCGCCCAGCGGCGGCTCGAACGTGCAGCCGGCCAGGTGGTCGCCCAGCACGGCCTGCAGCAGGCTTTCGAACATCGGCACGTCGACGCGCTGGCCGGCACCGGTCTTCTCGCGCCGGTAGAGCGCCGCGCACACGGCATTGACGACGTGCAGCGCGGCGGCGCGGTCGGCCATGGTCGCGGGAACGTAGCGCGGCGCGTCGGCGCCGGATTTCCTGAACAGCCACGGAATTCCCGCCGCGCCCTGGATCAGGTCGTCGTAGGCCGCCTTGGCCGCGTACGGTCCGCGCTGGCTGTAGCCGAACGCGCCGACGTAGACGATGCGCGGATTCACCGCGCGCACCTCCGCATGGCCCAGACCGAGGCGCCGCATCGCCTGCGGGCGCATGTTGTACACCAGCACGTCGGCGCCGCGCGCGAGCGCAAGGCACGCTTCGCGCGCCGGTTCCTTCTTCAAGTCGAGCACGATCGAACGCTTGTTGCGGTTGGCGTGCAGGAAGATGTGTCCCATCCCCGCGGAGCGCATCGGCGCGGCATGGCGCATGATGTCGCCCTCGGGCGGCTCGACCTTGATGACCTCGGCGCCGAAGTCGCCCAGGATCTGGGTCGCGTAGGGACCCATCACGACCGTGGTGAGGTCGAGCACCCGGACACCGTCGAGCGCGCCGGCCATGCGAGCGCTACGCGTTGAGCCGGTCGAGCAGCTCGCGCGTCTTCGCCGGGTCGGTGGAGCGCAGCACGCGCTGCACGAGCGGGTGCGCTTCGGCGATGCTGGTGCGCAGGACGCGCTCCTTGATCGCGGGCAGCTGCGCGGGGTGCATCGAGAAGTTGCGCAATCCCATGCCGAGAAGCAGCCGCGTGAGCTTGGGGTCGCCCGCCATCTCGCCGCAGACCGCGACCGGCGCCCCGCCGCGGTTCGCCACCTGAATGGTGTGCGCCACCAGGTGCAGCACCGCCGGGTGCAGGGGATCGTACAGGTGCGCGACCGCGTCGTCGGTGCGGTCGATCGCCAGCGTGTACTGGATCAGGTCGTTGGTGCCGAGCGAAAGGAAATCGAGCCGGCGCATGAACATCGGCAGCGCGAGCGCCGCGGCAGGGATCTCGATCATGCCGCCGACTTCGATCGCACGGTCGAACGCCACGCCGGCGGCCTGCAACTGCTCCTTGGCCTGCCGAATCAGGCCGAGCGACTGCTCGATCTCGTGCGCGTGCGCGAGCATCGGCAACAGGATCTTCAGGCGCCCGTAGTGCGAAGCGCGCAGCATGGCGCGCAGCTGGGTGAGAAAGATCTGCGGTTCGGCGAGGCAGAAGCGGATGGCGCGCAGGCCGAGCGCCGGGTTGGGCATGACCGCGGGGCCGTTCTCGCTCAATGCCTTGTCGGCGCCGATGTCGAGCGTGCGGATCACCACGGGCAATCCGTGCATCGCGCGCGCGACCTCGCGGTAGGCCTCGAACTGCTCGTCTTCCGAGGGCAGGTCGCGGCGGTTCATGAACAGGAACTCGGTGCGGTACAGCCCGATGCCCTGCGCGCCGGCGTCGCGCACGTCCTTGACGTCCTGCGGCAGTTCGATGTTGGCGAACAGCTCCACCGGCGTGCCCTCGAGCGTGGCGGCGGGCGTGTCCCGCAGGCGCCCGAGCCGCTGGCGCTCGATCTCGTGCTGCGACTGGCGCAGCCGGTATTCGGCGAGCACCGCGGGATCCGGATCGACCACCAGGACGCCCTGCGTTCCGTCCACGACCAGCAGGTCGTTCTCGCGGACGAGCGCGCGTGCGTGGTGCAGGCCGACGATCGCCGGAATGTTCAGGCTGCGCGCGACGATCGCGGTGTGCGAAGTCACTCCGCCGGCATCGGTGACGAACCCGCCGAACTGGTGGCGCTTGAACAGGATCATGTCGGCGGGCGACAGGTCGTGCGCGACGACGATCAACTGGCGCTCCTCGGAAGCATGCGGCTCGGCCAGTCCGTGGCCGCCGAGCAGGGCATTCAGCACGCGCTCCACCACCTGCTGGATGTCCTGGCGGCGCTCGCGCAGGTAGGGATCGTCGATCTGTTCGAACTGCTCGACGAGCCGCTCCATCTGCTGCACCAGGGCCCACTCGGCATTGCAGCCGCGCTCGCCGATCAGCTCGCGCGGCGCCTGCGAGAGCGACGAGTCGTCGAGAATCATGCGGTGCAGGTTGATGAACGCGGCGAACTCGTGCGGCGCTTCGGGGGGAATGTGCGCCTGCAGCGCGTCGAGTTCGTGCCGCGACCGCGCGACGGCGTCGTCGAAGCGGCGGATCTCGGCCGCAAGCGCTTCCGGCGGCACGTCGTAGTGCGCCACCTCCAGCCGCGCGCTGGACACCAGGTGGGCGTGACCGATGGTGATGCCCGCGGCCAGCCCGGCACCGTGCAGCACGAAAGTCATTCGCTCTCGCCGAAGCGGTCCTCGATCAGGCGCAGCACCGCGCGCAGCGCTTCCTGGGCGTCGGCGCCGTCGGTCTCGACGCGGATCACCGAGCCCTTGCCGGCGGCGAGCATCATGACGCCCATGATGCTCTTGGCGTTGACGCGGCGTGCATTGCGCGACAGCCAGATCTCGCTCCGGTAGGCGCTTGCGACCTGGGTAAGCCTTGCCGAGGCGCGCGCGTGCAGCCCCAGCTTGTTCACGATCGTCGCCTCAGCGCTTGGCATTGCCGCAGCGATCCCGGTTCATGTGCAGCACGCCCTCGGCCCCGCCCGAAAGGGCGCGTCGCACCACCGTCGCGAGGGTCGCCTCGCGGCCGGAAAGCGCGCGCACCAGCATCGGCAGCGAAAGCCCCGAGACACCCTCGACATGCCCGTCGGCAAGCAGGCGCGCAGCGATGTTCCCCGGGGTCGCGCCGAACATGTCGGTGAGTACGAGCACCCCGGATCCGTCGTCCAGCTCGGCAAGCAGCATGCGCGCGCGCGCGAGCACGGTCTCGGGATCTTCGTTCGGCCCGACCCCGATCGCCGCGGCATGCGGCGGCGCGGCGCCGAGGATCTGCCCCGCGGTGGCGAGCAGGTCCGCGCCGGTGGCGCCGTGCGAAACGATGAGCACGCCGATCATTCCAGCTTTGCCTCGAGGGCGTCGATGAAGGTTCCGGCGACGTCAAAGCCGCTCTGGTCCTGGATCTCGCGAAAGCAGGTGGGACTGGTGACGTTGATCTCGGTCAGCCAGTCGCCGATCACGTCCAAGCCGACCAGCAGAAGGCCGCGCCCCGCGAGCAGCATGCCTACGCCCTCGGTGATCTCGCGATCGCGGGGCGAGAGCGGCTGCGCCACGCCGCGTCCGCCGGCGGCGAGGTTGCCGCGCGATTCGCCCGGCTTGGGAATGCGCGCCAGGCAGTACGGCACCGCCTTGCCGTCGATCAGCAGGATCCGCTTGTCGCCGTCGCGGATCTCCGCGATGAAGCGCTGTGCCATCACCGAGCGCTCGCCGCCCTGCGCCATCGTCTCGATGATCACGTTGCGGTTCGGGTCCCCCGCGCGCACGCGGAAGATGTTCTCGCCGCCCATGACATCGAGCCGCTTGACGACCACGTCGGCGTGCGCATCGATGAACGCGTGCAGCTGCGCCGGATCCCGGCTCACCAGCGTCGGCGCCACGAACTGGGGAAACTCGGCGATCGCGAGCTTCTCGTTGTGGTCGCGCACGGCGCCGGGCGCGTTGAACACCCGCGCCCCCGAGCGCTCGGCCGCAGAGAGCAGCCAGGTGCTGGTGACGTATTCGAGATCGAACGGCGGGTCCTTGCGCATGAGCACGGCGTCGAACGAAGCGAGGCTGCGGCGCGCCTGCTCGTGGCCGCGGTACCAGTCCTCGTCGTTGTCGGCGAGCGAAATGCGCAGCGCCGCGGCCGAAACCTCCCCTTCGCGCCAGGCAAGACTCGGCTGCTCGCACACGTAAACGGCATGGCCGCGTGCGTGCGCGGCGCGCATCATCGACACCGTCGTGTCCTTGTACGCCTTGAGCGTGTCGGGCGGGTCGATGATGAAAAGAAACTGCATGAGTGATGAGCGGGGAGCGTGCCTGCGGTGTGCGCCGATGCCTCCGGCGGCGGCGCGCGGTTCGCTCCGAACCCGCGAGCGACCCCGGTTACTGTTTCGCCGCGGGCGCTGGCTCGGCAGGCTCCTTCAGTCTGCCGCCGGAACGATTTCCCAGGAAGACCACGGCCCGCGCCACCTCGAGATCCGACAGATCCGGATTGCCGCCGCGCGGCGGCATGGCACGCACGCCGCCGATCGCGTTCTTGACGAGCTGCTCGAGTCCCCGCTTGAGCGGCCTCGCCCACGCCGCGGCGTCGCCGATCTTGGGCGCGCCGGCCGCGCCGGTCTCGTGGCACGCGGCGCACGCGGCCTTGACGACTTCCTCGCCGCTGCGCGGCGCGCGCGCCGCGCCCGCGGCCGCGCCGAATTCGACCCGCCCGACCGGCTGGATGCGCGCCGCGACCGCCTCGGGCCGAAGAGCCGCGGGGTCGGCCTGCGGGCGATTGACGACCAGGTGCACCAGCATGACGATGCCGAGCACCGGCACGAGGAACGCGAGCAGCACCACGACGACGAGCTGCTTGGGGGTCTTGATGAAGGACGAATGGCGATCCTGCCCACTCATTCGGGAGTGCCTGCGCCGGTGCTGATAAAATGCTGATTTTAGCGTGAAACTCCCAGTCCCAGAATAGCGCCCGTAGCTCAGATGGATAGAGTGTCGGTCTCCGAAGCCGAAGGTCGTGGGTTCGAGTCCCGCCGGGCGCGCCAACACGATTCAAGCCGCGCGCGGGGCGCTCGCCGCAGCGCTGGCGCGCCGTTCCGCGCGGCACCACGCCGGCACTGATGGCAGCGCCCCCGATCAGCCGCTTCCCGGTAGCACGCCTCGAAGACCTGCCCGAGGACATCCGCGAGCGCATCGGCGAAGTCGAGCGCAAGTCGGGCTTCGTTCCCAACGTCTTTCTCGCGCTCGCGCACCGGCCGGCGGAGTGGCGCGCCTTTGTCGCCTACCACGACGCGCTGATGGAAAAGGAGATCGGCGGCAGCGTCACGCTCACCAAGGCCGAGCGCGAGATGATCGTGGTGGCGACCTCCGGGGCGAACAACTGCCCGTACTGCGTGGTTGCGCACGGCGCGATCCTGCGCGTGCGGGCGAAGAACCCGCACATCGCCGACCAGATTGCGGTCAACCACCGCGAGGCCGACCTCACCGCGCGCCAGCGCGCAATGCTCGATTTCGCGCTCAAGGTGGCGTCGCGTTCGGCCGAGCTCGAGGCGCCGGACTTCGCCGCGCTGCGCGAGCACGGTTTCTCGGCGGACGACGTCTGGGACATCGCGTCGATCGCCGCTTTCTTCGCGCTGTCCAACCGGCTCGCGAACGCAATGCAGCTGCGCCCGAACGACGAGTTCTACCTGCTCGGCCGCGTGCCGAGGGAACGCAAATAGGGTTCAGGCCGCGAGCGGCGGCCGGCGCTTGCCGAACCCGGTCGCCTGCTCGAAGGCGTGCGCAAGCTGCAGCACGCCGAAATCGTCGCGCGCGCGGCCGACGATCTGGATGCCGACCGGCAGGGCCGGCTGGTCGTCGGTGAAGCCCGCCGGAACCGAGATCGCCGGATGGCCGGTCACCGTGATCCGGTAGCAGCTCTTCATCCAGTCGAGGTAGTTGTCGATCGGCGTGCCCTCGATCGCCTTCGGCCACGCCTCGCTCGCCGCGAACGGCGCCACCTGGTTCACCGGCAGCAGCAGGAACTCGTAGCGTTCCAGGAACGTGCGCAGGCGCTCGTACGCCTGCGCGCGCAGCGTCTCGGCCCGCGCGATGCGCTCCGCACTGAGCGTGCGTCCCTGGTCGTAGTTCCAGACGATGTCGGGTTTGAAATCGGCGCGCCGCGTCTGCATCAACGCCCCGTGCTTTTGCACGAACGCGAGCGCACGCAGCACGTGGAACGCCTCGTCGGCACAGGCGAGGTCGGGCTCGGCCTGCTCGACGATGCAGCCGAGCGACGCAAACGTCCGGACCTGCCTTTCGAGCACACGGCGGACGCGCGCTTGCACCGGCAACCCGCCGAGATCACGGCTCCAGGCGACGCGCACGCGGCGAAAATCGCGTCCGAGCGGCCGCGCAAAGACCTTGCCCGGCTCGTTGTAGCTCGCCGGGGCGCGCGGATCGGGCCCGGCCATGGCCGCAAGCAGGAACGCGGCGTCCGCGGCGGTGCGTGCGAGCGGGCCGAGCTCCGTCATGCTGCTCCAGGGATTCTGCGCTGGGCGGCTCGGCACGCGCCCGCTCGAGGGCCGGAAGCCGACGACGTTGCAGAAGTTCGCGGGATTGCGCAGCGAGGCGCCCAGGTCCGAACCGTCGGCGAAGGGCAGCAGTCCGCACGCGACGGCGACCGCTGCGCCTCCCGAGGATCCGCCGCAGGTCTTGCTCGGGTCGTACGGATTCAGGGTCGTGCCGAAGACGGCGTTGAAAGTCTGGCTGCCGGCGCCGAATTCGGGCGTGTTGGTCTTGCCGACGGTAATGGCACCCGCACGACCCAGCCGCTCGACGAGCAGGTGATCCTCGCCCGGGACATGGTCGCGGTAGATCGGCGAGCCCATGGTGGTGCGGATGCCGCGCGTCGCAACGAGGTCCTTGTAGGCGATCGGCAGCCCGGCGAGCGGACCGAGCGCGGCGGCGGCGCCGCGCCGCGCAAGGTGGCGGTCGAGCCGGCGCGCCGCGGCGAGCGCGCGTTCCGGAACCAGCGTCACGATGGCGTTCACGCGGGGGTTGATGCGCTCGATCCGTGCGAGGAACGCGCGCATCACCTCGCTCGCCGAGACCCGTCGGGTGCGGATCAGCCGCGCGAGCGCGCGGGCGCCCGTATAGCACAGCTCGCTCGCCTCCATCACATGAGCACGATGTCGAATTGCTCCTGCGTGTAGCCCGACTCGACCTGGAGCGAGATCGTCTTGCCGATGAAATCCGACAGCATCGCGACCGCCGGAGATTCCTCCTCCTGCAGCAGGTCGATCACCGGCTGTGAAGCGAGCACGCGGTACTCGCGGGCGTTGAACTGGCGCGCCTCGCGCAGGATCTCGCGCAGGATCTCGTAGCAGACCGTGCGCGCGGTCTTCAGCTCGCCGCGCCCGGCGCAGGTCGGGCAGGGCTCGCACAGTACGTGCGCGAGCGATTCGCGCGTGCGCTTGCGCGTCATTTCCACCAGGCCGAGGGCCGTGAATCCGTTCACGCTCATGCGCGTGCGGTCGCGGGCGAGCGCGCGGCGGAATTCCTCGAGCACGGCAGTGCGGTGGTCCTCCGAATCCATGTCGATGAAGTCGATGATGATGATGCCGCCGAGGTTGCGCAGCCGGAGCTGGCGCGCGATCGACTGCGCGGCCTCCAGGTTGGTCTTGAACACGGTGTCGTCGAAGTTGCGGCTGCCGACAAAGCCGCCGGTGTTGACGTCGATGGTGGTGAGCGCCTCGGTCTGGTCGATGACGAGCGTGCCGCCCGACTTGAGGTCGACGCGCCGGGAGAGCGCCTTCTCGATCTCCGGCTCGACGTTGTACAGGTCGAACAGCGGCCGCTCGCCGCTGTAATGCTCGATCTTGGCGCGCACGTTGGGCATGTAGGTGGCGGCGAACGCGGCGAGCTTCTGGTAGTTCTCGCGCGAATCCACCAGCACGCGCTCGGTGTCGGCCGAGACCATGTCGCGCAGCACGCGCTGCGCGAGCGACAGGTCCTGGTACAGCGGTGCGGGCGGCTGCGCCCGCAGCGAGCGCTCGCCGATGTCGCCCCACAGGTGCCGCAGATATTCGATGTCGGCGCGCAGTTCCTCCTCGGTCGCCGTCTCGGCGAGCGTGCGCAGAATGAACCCGCCTTTTTCCTCGGGCGGCAGAAGTTCCTTGAGCTTGCCGCGCAGCAGCTGGCGGCCCGCCTCGTCCTCGATGCGCTGCGAGATTCCGATGTGCGGGTCGTGCGGCAGATAGACCAGCATGCGCCCGGCGATCGAGATCTGCGTCGAGAGCCGCGCGCCCTTGGTGCCGATCGGCTCCTTCACCACCTGCACCAGCACCGGCTGGCCCTCGGCGAGAATGCGCTCGATCGGCCGGCCCGCTTCGCCGTTCTGCCGGCGGTGCTCCCAGATGTCGGCGACATGCAGGAACGCGGCGCGCTCCAGGCCGATCTCGACGAACGCCGACTGCATCCCGGGCAGCACGCGGGCAACGCGGCCCATGTAGATGTTGCCGACGAGGCCGCGGCTCGCGGCGCGCTCGATCACCAGTTCCTGCACCTGGCCGGCGCCGATGACCGCGACGCGCGTCTCCTGCGGCGTCACGTTGATCAGGATCTCTTCGGCCATGGCGGGCGGCGACGTTCGCGCGGGGCGCCGAGGCGCTCGAGCAGCCGCGCAGTTTCGTAAAGCGGCAGGCCGACGATTCCGGAGTGGCTGCCGCGGATCTCGGCGGCGAAGCGCGCCGCGCGGCCCTGGATCGCGTAGGCGCCGGCCTTGTCCTCCCACTCGCCGGAGCCGACGTAGTCGCGGATCTCCACCCGCGAGAGCGCGCGAAACCGGACCCGCGAGACCGAGAGCGCGGTGCGCAGCCGCGCGCCGAATTTGAGCGCCACGGCGGTGAGCACGGCGTGCCGCCGCCCCGACAGGGCGGCAAGCATTCCGGCCGCCTCGTCGCGGCCCGCGGGCTTGCCGAAGATGCGCCGGCCCAGTGCAACGGTGGTGTCGGCCGCCAGTACCGGCGCGCGCGGCAGGTCGCGCTGCACGACCCGCTTCCAGCCGGCCTCGGCCTTGGCGCGCGCGACGCGCAGCACGTACTGGCGCGGCGTTTCGCCGCGCCGGAGGCGCTCGGAGACTTCGGATCCGGAGGCGGCATGGTCGCGCCACAGCAGCAGCTCGAAGCGGATTCCGAGGTGCGCCAGCAGTTCGCGGCGACGCGGGCTGCGCGAGGCAAGATAGATCGAGCGGTCGAGCGGGGTCGCCATCGGGAGCGGGCGCAGTGTAGCAAAGCTATTTGCGGTGATAGGGGTGGCCGGTGAGCAGCATCGACGCGCGGTAGAGCTGCTCGCAGAGCAGCACCTGGGCGAGCGCGTGCGGCAGCGTGAGCGCGGAGAGCCTGAGCAGCAGCGCGGCCTCGCGCCGGTACTCTGCGTCCAGGCCGTCGGGCCCGCCGATGACGAAGGCGACCGCGTCGCCCTCGCGGCGCCAAGCGTCGATGCGCGCCGCGAACTGCGCGGTCGTGAAGTCGCGCCCGCGCTCGTCCAGGGCAACCAGAGGCGCGCCGCGCGGCAGGCGCGCCCGCACGCGCGCGACCGCAACCGGCTTCATTTCGAGGCAGCGGACCTCGAAGCCGCGGGGCATGCGGCCCAGATACGCGTCGCGCGCCGTGCGCGCCCAGGGCGGCAGCCTAGCGCCGAGCGCGACGACGAACAGTCTGCTCACGCGTCTTCAGCCGGACTTCCCTGCCGCCCCAGATTTCTTCCAGGTTGTAGTAGCTGCGCACGGCCGGATGCATGACGTGCACGATGATGTCGCCGAGGTCGACCAGCACCCACTCGCCGTTGCGCTCGCCCTCGAGTCCCTGTGCGGGCGCGCCGAGCGCCTTCAGCGTCTCGCGCACGCGGTCGGCGAGCGCCTTCACCTGGCGCGTCGAGTCGCCGCTCGCGATCACCACGCGCTCGAAGATCGACGAGAGCCGCGACACGTTGTAGACCACGATGTCGTGGCCCTTGACGTCCAGGAGCGCTTCGACCACGGCGCGCTGCTTCTTACGGATGTCCATACAGACGGTGCTCGCGGATGTAGCGCCACACGGCGGCGGGGAGCATCGCCGAGACGTCCTCGCCGCGGGCGATGCGCGTGCGCAATTCGCTCGCCGAAATCGCGAGGGGCGGCATCGGAACGTGGACGATGGCGTGGCGCGGCGCGCCGGAATCGGCGCCGCGCACGCCCGGGCGCGCGAACACGGCGAAGCGGCACAGGCCGAAGAGTTCCTCGGCGCGGTGCCAGGTGGCGAGCTTCGCGTACTGGTCCGAGCCGATCAGCATGACAAGCGCCGCGCCGGGCGCGAGCTCGGCGCGCAGTCCGACGAGCGTGTCGAAGGTGTAGCCGCTCGCACCGGGCGCGAGCTCGCGCTCATCGAGCGCGTAGCGCGGCTCGCCGGCGATCGCGAGCTTCACCATGGCGACGCGGTCCTCCGCGCACGCGACCGGCGGCCTGCGGTACGGGGGCGACCCGGTCGGCACCCACAGCACGCGCGAGAGCCCGAGCGCGGCGCGCGCGGCACGCGCCATCGCGAGGTGCGCGTTATGCACCGGGTCGAATGTTCCGCCCAGGATGCCGACCGCGCTTGTCGCCGCCTCGCCCGCGGCGGGGCCGGCCGCGGCGGCGGCGCTGCCCATCGGCGCAGTGCGTGGCCCCACTACCGGCGGATTTCTCCGTGGCCGAAGACGACGAATTTCTCGGTCGTGAGCCCCTCCAGCCCCACCGGACCGCGCGCGTGCAGCTTGTCGGTGGAAATGCCGATCTCGGCACCGAGCCCGTATTCGTAGCCGTCGGCGAAACGGGTCGAGGCGTTGACCATCACCGAACTGGAATCCACTTCGCGCAGGAATTGGCCTGCGCGCGCCGCATCCTCGGTGACGATGGCGTCGGTGTGCTGCGAGCCGTAGCGCGCGATGTGCTCGATCGCCTGTGCGATGCCGCGCACGACGCGGATCGAGACGATCGGCGCAAGCCACTCGGTGCGGTAATCCTGTTCGCTCGCCGCCTTGGCCCCCGGCACGATCCGGCGCGTGGCCTCGTCGCCGCGCATCTCGACCCCCTTGGCGGCGTAGATCCGGGCGATCTCGGGCAGCACCCTGGGCGCGATCGCCTCGGCTACCAGCAGCGTTTCCATGGTGTTGCAGGTACCGTAGCGCTGCGTCTTGGCGTTGTCCGCGATCCGCACCGCCATCGCCGGATCGGCCCGGTCGTCGATGTACACGTGGCAGATTCCCTCGAGGTGCTTGATCATGGGGATCCGCGACTCGCGCGCCAGCCGCGCAATCAGCTCCTTGCCGCCGCGCGGCACGAGGATGTCGACGAACTCCGTCATGGTGACCAGTTCGCCCACTGCGGCGCGATCGGCAGTGGCGACGACCTGCACCGCGTCTTCCGGAAGCGACGCCGTCTTGAGCGCGGCGCGCACGCAGCCGGCGATCGCCTGGTTGGAATGGAGCGCCTCCGAGCCGCCGCGCAGGATGCAGGCGTTGCCCGACTTGAGGCAAAGGCCTGCGGCGTCCGCGGTGACGTTCGGCCGCGATTCGTAGATGATGCCGACCACGCCGAGCGGCACGCGCATGCGCGCGACTTCGATTCCGCTCGGTCTGCGGACCCGCCCGGAGATGCGCCCGACCGGGTCGGGCAGCGCCGCCACCTGTGCGAGCCCCTCGGCCATCTGTTCGATCAGCTCCGGGGTGAGCGCGAGGCGCTCGACCAATGCGGCCGCCAGGTCCTGGCGCGACGCCTGCTCGACATCGGCGCGGTTCGCCTCGAGCAGCTCGGTCGCGCGGGCGCGGATCTCCGCCGCCACGGCGAGCAGCGCGCCGTTCTTCGCCTCGGTGCTCGCGCGCGCGAGCACGCGCGCCGCGGCGCGCGCCGACTGGCCCAGTTCGCGCATGTACGTGCGCACGTCAAGCGAGCTCGCGTGCGCGTTCGGTTCCATGCAGCAATTCTAACCCCAGCCTCGCGAACCCATCCCACGGCGCGCCGCGCGCAACGCCCTTGATGACGCGGTCGATGTGTGCGAGATCGGCGATGGCGCGGTCGAGCGCGCGGCGCGGGTAGCGCCCGAGCGCGGCTCGCATCGGCGCCTGGCGGGCGCCCCAGACGCGATGTTCGCGCAGCAGCAGCTCGACCGCGCGCCCCGCTTCGACGCCTGCCTGGATCGCGCGCAGCGCGCGCAGATCCTCGGCGAGCATCCACAGCACGCGGCTCGGCGCCTCGCCCTCCTCGCGCAGCCCGTGCAGCACGCGCAAGTAACGCCGCAGGTCTCCGGCGAGCAGCGCACCGCCGGCGTCGGCAGCGTCGTAGCGGGCGACGTTCGCCACCGCTTCCTCCACCTGTTCGAGCCGAAGTTCGCCCGCGGGCAGCAGCAATGCGAGCTTCTGCGCTTCCTGGTGCGCCGCGAGCAGGTTGCCTTCGACGCGCTCGGCGAGGAATTCGAGCACCGCCGGTGCCGCGCGCTGCCCGTTGCGGCCCAGGCGCGCGCCGATCCACTGCGGCAGCCGCGCGCGCTCGACCGGCCAGACGTCGACGACGACGCCCACCGCGCGCAGCGCGCCGAACCAGGCGGCGGCCTGGGCGGCGCGATCCAGGCGCGGAAACGAGAGCAGCGTGACGTTGCCTTCGTGCGGCGCCGCGCAGTAGCGTTCGATCGCCGCGGCGCCCTCGCTGCCGGGTTTCCCGCCGGCAATCCGCAGTTCGACGATCTTCGCGCCGCCGAAGAGCGAGCGGCTTGCGCCGGCGTGGGTAAACGCGCTCCAGTCGAAATGGCGATCGGCGAACAGCACCTCGCGCTCGGCGCAGCCGCTGCGCCGGGCGGCGGCGCGCACCGCGTCGGCCGCCTCCTGCGCAAGCAGCGGCTCATCGCCGTGCACCGCGTAGAGCGGGGCGAGCGTCCTCGCGAGATGCGCTTCGAGCTGCTCCGCGCGCAGCTGCATTACCGGGCGGGGGGCTTCGGCGTCTTCGCTTCGGCGAGGCGGCGCATGATCTGGCGCACGATGTCGGTCTGCATGTCGCGGTAGAGCAGCTGCTCCTCGGTTTCCTTCGCCAGCACGTCGGCGTCGCTGAACGTGATGTCGCGCGCAAGCTGCAGCGTGGAGCCCGGCAGGAATTCGCCGCCTTTGCCGTCGTGCACGCGAAAGCCGACGCGATACAGCAGCCGGAATTCGCGCACGCGGCCGGCCGCGGAAAGCGAAAGGATGTCCTTCTGCCGGCTTTCCTGCGTGAATTCGAGCACGGCCTGCGCGGCTTTCGGGTCCTCGACCACCTGCGTGCGGCTTCCCGAGCGGATGCTGCGCTTCAAGTCGAGCACGAGGCTGCCCGTGCCGGCGACGTAGACCGACTCGAACGGCAGGTCGGAGGTGCCGCGCAACTGGAAGCCGCAGCCGGTGAGGACCACCGTCAGCGCCAGGGTACGGAGCGAACGCATCAGAGGACGATGTTGATGAGGCGACCGGGCACCACGACCACGCGCTTGATCACCCGGTCGGCGACATACTTGCGCGCCACGTCGCTCGCGCGCGCCAGCGCTTCGAGCGCGCCCTGGTCGGCGGAGTTCGGCGCGCGCAGCGTGCCGCGCGTCTTGCCGCCGACCTGCACCACGTACTCGATCTCGTCCTGCTCGAGCGCGCCGGCGTCCGGTTCGGGCCACGGCGCGCTCATCAGGTCCTCGCCGAAGCCGAGCGCGCGCCACAGATGATGGCAGACGTGCGGGGTGATCGGGGCAAGCAGCCGCAGCAGGATCGACAGGCCCTCTTTCGCCACCTCGTCGCCGACGCCGGCGAGCCGGTCGAGCGCGTTCAGGATCTTCATCGCCGCCGAAGCCACCGTGTTGAACTGGTGCTTGGAGAAGTCGTAGTTGGCCTGCCGGAGTACCGAATGGATCTCGAAGCGCGTGGCCTGCCGCAGCGCCGGAGCGGTCGCGGCGCCGCCGCCGTTCGCGAATCGCACCGCGTAGGCCCACAGGCGCTTCAGGAACCGGTAGGAGCCCTCGACGCCTTCGTCCGACCATTCGAGCGTGTTGGTGGGCGGCGAGGCAAAGATGACGAACAGGCGCGCGGTGTCGGCGCCGTACTGATCGATCAGCGCCTGAGGGTCGACGCCGTTGTTCTTCGACTTCGACATGGCACCGATGCCGGCGAACACGACCTCCGCGCCGTCGTCGCGGCGCCGCGCGCTGACGATCTTTCCCTTGGCGTCGCGGCTCGATTCGACCTCCGAGGGGTGGATCCAGTCGCGCCGTCCCTCGGGCGTGTCGAGGTAGTACGACTCGGCGAGCACCATGCCCTGGGTGAGCAGGTTGGTGAACGGTTCCGCGAGCGCGAGCAGCCCCTCGTCGCGCATCACGCGCTGGAAGAATCGCGAATACAGCAGATGCAGGATCGCATGCTCGATGCCGCCGATATACTGGTCCACCGGCATCCAGTACCCGGCGCGTTCGTCCACCATCTTGTGCCGGTTGTCCGGGCAGGCGAAGCGCGCGAAATACCAGGACGAATCGACGAAGCAGTCCATGGTGTCGGTTTCGCGCTTCGCCGGTCGTCCGCAGGCCGGGCAGGAGGTCTGGTAGAACTGCGGCATCTTCGCGAGCGGATTGCCGGTGCCGTCCGGCACCAGGTCCTCGGGCAGCACGACCGGAAGCTGCTCGTCCGGAACGGGAACGTCGCCGCACTCGGCACAGTGCACGATCGGAATCGGGCAGCCCCAGTAGCGCTGGCGCGAAATGCCCCAGTCGCGCAGGCGCCACTGGATCTGCTTTTCGCCCAGTCCCCTCGCTTTCAGATCCGCCGCGATCGCATCGACCGCAGCGGCGTAGTCCAGGCCGTCGTATTTTCCCGAGTTGATGCAGGTCCCGTATTCGGCATATTCCGGTTTCCAGGGCGCCGGCACGGCGTCGCCGAGCGGGTGCCGGATCACCGGCCGGATCGGCAGTCGATAGCGAAGCGCAAAGTCGTAGTCGCGCTCGTCGTGCGCGGGCACCGCCATCACCGCGCCCTCGCCGTATCCCATCAGGACGTAGTTCGCGACCCAGATCGGGATGCGCTCGCCCGAAAGCGGGTGCACGCAATGCAGCCCCGTGGGCATGCCTTTCTTCTCGACCTGCGCGAGTTCGGCTTCCATGACCGCGCCGCGCCTGCATTCCTCGACGAAGGCAGCGACCTGGGGATCGCGCCGCGCCGCCCATGCGGCGATCGGATGCTCGGCCGCGACGGCGCAAAAGGTCGCGCCCAGCAGCGTATCGGCGCGCGTGGTGAACACCCAGAGCAGCTTCTGTTCGCCCTCCAGCTCGTAGCGGAACGCGAGACGCACGCCTTCGGAGCGGCCGATCCAGTTCTTCTGCATCAGCTTGACGCGCTCCGGCCAGCCGGGCAATTCGTCGAGCGCCGCGAGCAGCTCTTCGGCGTACGCGGTGATGCGCAGGAAGTACATCGGGATCTCGCGCTTTTGCACGATTGCCCCGGTCCTCCAGCCGCGGCCGTCGATCACCTGTTCGTTGGCGAGCACCGTCTGGTCGACCGGATCCCAGTTGACCGCCCCGGTCTTCTTGTAGGCGAGGCCGTTGCGGAACAGGCGCGTGAACAGCCACTGGTTCCACTTGTAGTACTCGGGACTGCAGGTGGCGAGCTCGCGGTCCCAGTCGAGCGCGAAGCCGAGCGACTTGAGCTGCTGCTTCATGTGCGCGATGTTGTCGTGGGTCCAGCGCGCCGGCGGCACGCCGTTCGCCATGGCGGCGTTTTCGGCCGGCAGCCCGAACGCGTCCCACCCCATCGGCTGCAGGACGTTTTCGCCGCGCATCCGGTGATAGCGGGTGAGCACGTCGCCGATGGTGTAGTTCCTCACGTGCCCCATGTGCAGTTTTCCCGATGGATAGGGAAACATGCACAGGCAATAGAACTTCGGCCGGCCCGGGTCCTCGACGGTGCGAAACGCGCGGCGCGCCTCCCAGAAGGCCTGGGCCTCGCTTTCCACGCTCGGCGGGTCGTATCGTTCCTGCATTAGCGCTGTGCCGCGGTGGGGAAGTGGGCAGAAAGCGCGAATTATAAGGACAAGAGGGCAGGGGCCTGCCGCGCGGGGGCCGGACCGGTCAGCATTCCTCGATCGCGCCGCGGTAGAATTCCAGCCTCTTGTCGCTTCACCTCGAACATCTCAATCCCGAGCAGCTCGCGGCGGTCACCCTGCCCGATGAGCATGCGCTCGTGCTCGCCGGCGCCGGCAGCGGCAAGACGCGCGTGCTCACCACGCGCATCGCCTGGCTGATCAAGTCCGGGGCGGCGCCGCCCTCGCGCGTGCTTGCCGTGACCTTCACCAACAAGGCGGCGCGCGAAATGCTCGCGCGCCTCGCCGCGATGCTGCCGGTGAATCCGCGCGGCATGTGGGTCGGAACCTTCCACGGCCTTTCGAACCGGATGCTGCGGGCGCATCACCGCGAGGCCGGCCTCCCCCCGGCGTTCCAGATCCTCGACAGCCAGGATCAGCTTGCGGCGGTAAAGCGCCTCGCCCGCTCGCTCCAAGTGGACGAGGACCGCATTGCGCCGCGCGACCTGCAGGAGTTCATCAACGCGCGCAAGGAGGAGGGCCTGCGGGCGCGCGAGATCGAGTCGCGCGACGAGCTCACGCGACGTTATGCCGAGCTCTACGCTGCCTACGACGCGCAGTGTCAGCGCGAAGGCGCGGTCGACTTCCCCGAGCTGCTGCTGCGCAGCCTCGAGCTGCTCGCGCGCAACGAGATGCTGCGCGCGCATTATGCCGAGCGCTTTCGCCACATCCTGGTGGACGAATTCCAGGACACCAACCGGCTGCAGTACCGCTGGCTGAAGCTGCTGGCGGGCGGCACTTCGCGCCTGTTCGCGGTCGGCGACGACGACCAGTCGATCTACGCGTTCCGCGGCGCGCGGGTGGGCAACATGGCGGACTTCGAGCGCGAATTCCACATCGCGAAAGTGATCCGGCTGGAGCAGAACTACCGTTCGCAGGGCAACATCCTGGATGCCGCGAACGCGCTCATCGCCCACAACCGCAACCGGCTGGGCAAGAACCTGTGGACCGCGAGCGGGCGCGGCGAGCCGCTGCGCGTCTTCGAAGGCGGCTCGGACGCGGACGAGGCGCGCTTCATCGTCGAGGAGGTCGAGGCGCTGCGCCGCGACGGTGGCCGGCTTGCCGATGCGGCGGTGCTCTACCGCTCCAACGCGCAGTCGCGCGTCATCGAGCACGCGCTGTTCCGCGCCGCGATTGCGTATCGCGTCTACGGCGGTCTGCGCTTTTTCGAGCGCGCCGAGGTCAAGCACGCGCTCGCGTACCTGCGGCTGGTGGCGTCGCCCGAGGACGACAATGCGTTCCTGCGGGTGGCCAACTTCCCGCCGCGCGGCATCGGTGCGCGCACCTTCGAGCAGCTGCAGGATGCCGCCCGTGCGGGCGGCACCAGCCTGTGGCAGGCAGCGCAGGCGCTCGGCGGGCGCGCGGCGCCGGCGCTCGGCGCGTTTCGGGCGCTGCTCGAGCGGCTGAAGGCGGAAACCGCGGGGCTCGCCCTCGCCCAATGCGTCGAGCACGTCATCGCGGGGAGCGGACTCGCCGCGCACTACAAGTCGAGCCGCGAAGGCACGGAGCGGATCGAAAACCTCGCCGAACTCGCGAACGCCGCGGCGGCATTCACCGAGGAGGAGCGCGAGACGGAATCCGGCGCCGCGGTCGACCGGCTCACCGCCTTTCTCACCCACGCGGCGCTCGAGGCCGGCGAACACCAGGCCGGCGAAGGCCAGGACGCGCTCCAGCTCATGACCGTGCATTCGGCAAAAGGGCTCGAATTCGACGTCGTCTTCCTGAGCGGGCTGGAAGAGGGGCTGTTTCCGCACGAGCAAAGCCTCACCGAGCACGACGGGCTGGAAGAGGAGCGGCGGCTTGCCTATGTCGCGCTCACGCGCGCGCGCGAGCGCTTGTATCTCACCTTCGCGCAAACGCGCATGCTGCACGGCCAGACGCGCTACGGCCTGCCGTCGCGCTTTCTGGACGAAATCCCGCAGGGGCTGAAGAAATGGCTGACGCCGCGCTTCGCTGCCGAGCGGGCCGCGGCGCTCGGTTCGGTCGCAGCGTGGGGCGCGCCCGCCAGGAGCGAGCGGCCGTTCGGCGCGGCGCGCAACGGGCCCGGGTTTCGCATCGGCCAGAACGTGACGCACCCGAAATTCGGCCCCGGCGTGGTGGTCGATGCCGAAGGCCAGGGCGAGGATGCGCGCGTGCAGGTGAACTTCGGCAGGCAGGGCCTGAAGTGGCTCGCGGTCGCCGTGGCGAAGCTGCAGGTCGCGTAGCGGTTGTTGCCGGAGAAGGGGACACACGATGAAGCGCGCGGACTATCTCGAGCGCATCCTGAAGGCGCGCGTCTACGACGTCGCGATCGAGTCTCCCCTCGAGCTCGCGACCGGGCTGTCGCGGCGCCTCGGCAACCGGCTGCTGCTCAAGCGCGAGGACCTGCAGCCGGTGTTTTCGTTCAAGCTGCGCGGCGCCTACAACAAGATGGCGGGCCTCGCCCCCGCCCGGCTGGAAAAGGGCGTCATCGCGGCGAGCGCGGGCAACCACGCGCAGGGCGTCGCGCTCGCCGCGCAGCGCCTGGCGTGCCGGGCGGTGATCGTGATGCCCGTGACTACGCCGCGCATCAAGGTGGATGCGGTCAGGGCGCGCGGCGCGCAGGTCGTGCTGCACGGCGATTCCTATTCGGAGGCGCAGTCGCACGCGCGCCGGCTGCAGCGGCGCCACGGCCTCGCGTTCGTGCATCCCTACGACGATCCGGAGGTGATCGCCGGGCAGGGAACGATCGGCATGGAGATCCTGCGCCAGTGGACGCGCCCGATCCACGCCATCTTCGTCCCTGTGGGCGGCGGCGGACTGATCGGCGGAATCGCCGCCTACGTGAAGCGGCTGCGCCCTGCGGTGCGCATGATCGGAGTCGAGCCCGCCGACGCCGACGCGATGGCGCGCTCGCTGCGCGCCGGGCGCCGCGTCGTGCTCGAGCACGTCGGGTTGTTCGCCGACGGCGTCGCGGTGAAGCAGGTGGGCGAGGAAACCTTCCGCCTCGCGAGGCAGTTCGTCGACGAAGTGGTGTGCGTCGACACCGACGAGATGTGCGCCGCGATCAAGGACGTGTTCGAGGACACGCGCGTGGTGCTCGAGCCCGCGGGCGCGCTCGCGGTCGCCGGTGCCAAGGCCTGGGTGGAGAAGCGCGGGGCACGCGGCCGCACGCTGGTGGCGATCGCCTCGGGCGCCAACACCAACTTCGACCGCCTGCGCTTCGTCGCCGAGCAGGCCGAGATGGGCGAGCATCGCGAGGCGATCCTCGCGGTGACGATTCCCGAGCGGCCGGGCAGCTTCAAGAAGTTCTGCGCCCGGCTGGGCGCGCGCAACATCACCGAGTTCAACTACCGCATCGCCGAATCGCGCGATGCGCACATCTTCGTCGGCATCGAGACGCAGGACCGGAACGAGGTGGCGCGGATCGTGCGCAACCTGGAGCGCAACGGGCTGCGCACGCTCGATCTGAGCAACAACGAGATGGCCAAGGCGCACCTGCGCCACATGGTCGGCGGGCGCGCGCCGTGGTCGGGCGATCGGGGCGCGACGCGCCGGGCGAACGAGCTGCTGTACCGGTTCGAATTCCCGGAGCGGCCCGGCGCGCTGATGCGTTTTCTGGACAACATGCGCTCGGACTGGAACATCAGCCTGTTCCACTACCGCAACCACGGCGCCGACTACGGCGAAGTCCTGGTCGGTATCCAGGTGCCGCCGCACGAGATGGGCGATTTCCGGCGCTTCCTGAAGCGGCTCGGCTACCCCTGCGCCGAGGAGACCCGCAACCCGGCCTACCGGTTGTTCCTCGGTTGAGCCTCGTCCCCGCCGAGGAGCACCAGCCGCCCGGCTTCGCGCCGGTATACGCCGCGCTCGGTCACCACCCAGTCGAGCGGCACGTCCCAGGGTTGCGGATGAATGCTCGCGAGGCGGGCGCATTCGTAGGCAACGCCGATCGCATTCGGCCGGTCGGCGCGCGCCGCGAGGGTGCGGTCGAAAAATCCGCCGCCGTAGCCGAGCCGGAATCCCTGCTCGTCCCAGCCGATCATCGGCAGCAGCACGTGGTCGGGCTGCACCTCGCGCGAGTCGAGCGGGTAGGCAATACCGAGCGCGCCGCGGGCGAGGCGCACGCCCGGATGCCATTCGCGGAAAATGAGCGGCGTACGCGGCGCCACCACCACCGGCAGCGCCGTCGTCGCGCCGCGTTCGCGCAGCGTGCGGGCGAGATGGCGCGGGTCGTATTCGTTGCGGATCGGCCAGCAGAAGGCGACCACGCCGCGCGCCAGCGAGGGGAATTCGCGCTGCAGACTGCGGTCGATGCGGAGGCGGTATGCTTCGAGGGTGTCGCGCGCGAGCGCCAGGCGCACGAGGACGAGGCGATTTCGCTCGTCGTTTCGCCAGCGCATCAGCTCGTCGCCCTGCATGTTATGCTTAGTACATGATTTTGCAGCGTTTCCTGACTATAGCACTGGTCCTCTGGGGGGTCGCTGCCGCGGCGGCACCGAAACCGCCCTCGGGCGACGAGGCGCTGCTCAAGGCCTATGACGCGTTTCGCGCCGGCGATCCGATCCGGCTCGCGAGGCACGCGGCAGCGCTCGAGGGACATGTGCTCGAGCCCTATGTCGAGTACTGGCAGCTTGTGCTGCGCCTGGACGAAGTCGCCGCGCAGGATGCGCGCGCGTACCTGCAGCGGCACGCCGGCAGCTATCTCGCCGAACGGCTGCGCGCCGATTGGCTCAAGGAACTGGGTAAGCGCGGCGAATGGCACACGTTCGATCTCGAGCTCGCGCCGCTCGTCCAGGACGATCTGGAAATCCGTTGCTACGCGTGGCTGTCGCGCCTACAGCGCCGCGACGAGAGCGCCTACGAGGAAGCGCAGGCGATCTGGCTCGAGCCAAGGGAACTGCCCGAGGGTTGCACGGCGCTTGCCGAGAGAATGCTGGCGGCCGGCCGTCTCACCGTAGCCGAGCTCTGGCAGCGCGCCCGCGTGCTGCTCGAGCACGGCCAGCTCGCCGCGGCGAAGCGCGCACTCGGCTACCTTCCGCGCGAGGAGGCGCCCGACGAGCGGATGCTGGCGCAGGCCGCCGGCGCTCCGGAACGATTCCTTGCCCGCGCGCCGCGCACGCTCGAGCATCGTCCGGTCCTCGAGATGGTTCGCTTTGCATTGGTGCGGCTTGCGCGCAGCGATCCTCGCGCCGCTGCCGAGTTCCTCGGCGGATCGCTGGGCGCGCGCCTGCCGGAAGAGGAGCGCAAATCGGTCTGGGGACGCATCGGCTACGAGGCGGCGCGCCGCCATCTGCCCGAAGCGGTGCAATGGTTTCGGCTCGCCGGCGATGCCGAACTCGGTGACGAGCCGCTCGCGTGGAAGGCGCGCGCCGCGTTGCGCGAGGGCGACTGGCCGCTGGTGCGCGATGCGATCGACCCGATGTCGGTTGCGATGCGCCGCGATCCTGCCTGGACCTACTGGTATGGGCGCGCGCTCCGCGCCCAGGACGATGCGGCCGGTGCGCGCGCCTACTTCCTGCGCATCTCGGGCCAGCCGAACTTCTACGGGGTGCTCGCCTCCGAAGAGCTGGGCGAGGGCGTCACGGTGCCGGAGCCGTTCCACGTCGCCACGGAAGAGGAAGTCGCGCACGCCGGGCGCGCGCCGGGCCTCGCGCGCGCGCTGGCGCTGTACCGGCTCGGCCTTCGCACCGAGGCGACGCGCGAGTGGCTCTTCGCGGTGCGCAACCTGGAGGACCGGCAGCTGCTCGCGGCGGCCGAAGTCGCGCGCCGCGCCGAGGTGTTCGACCGCGCGATCAATACGGCCGACCGGACCTCGCATTTCCACAACTACCGGGTGCGTTTCCTCGCGCCGTTCCGCGAGGTGTTCCGCGACCAGGCGCGCGCGTTCGAGCTCGAGGAAGCGTGGGTGCTCGGCATCGTGCGCCAGGAGAGCCGCTTCATCGTCGACGCCCAATCCTCCGCCGGCGCGCGCGGCCTGATGCAGCTCATGCCGGCCACCGCGCGCTGGGTGGCCCGCCAGACCGGCATCAGCTATTCGCCACAGCGGGTGCTGGAAGTCGAAACCAACGTCACGCTCGGCACGCGCTACCTGAAGTACGTGCTCGAGGATCTCGGGCACCCGGTGCTCGCCTCCGCGGCCTACAACGCGGGTCCGGGGCGCGCGCGGCGCTGGCGCGACGTGAAGCCGCTCGAAGGGGCGATCTACGCCGAAACGATCCCGTTCAACGAGACGCGCGACTACGTGAAGAAGGTCATGGCCAACACGGTGTACTACGCGGCGCTGCTGGGCGGCGCGACGCCGTCGCTCAAGGAGCGGCTCGGAACGGTGGCCGCGAAATCGAGCGACGAGCGCTTCAACGGAAAGCTTCCCTAGCCGATGCGCAGCGCGCGGGTTCTGGTCGTCGGCGGCAGCGGCTTTGTCGGCCGGCACCTCGTCGCCGCACTCGCTGCGGCCGGCGCCGAAGTGACGGTGCCGACGCGCCGCCGCGAACGCGCCAAGCACCTGATCCTGCTGCCGACGGTCGAAGCGGTGGAGGCCGACATCGGCGATTCGAAGGCGCTGGCGCGGCTCGCCGCGGGGCACGACGCGCTGATCAATCTGGTCGGAGTGCTGCACAGCCGCCGCGGCCTGCGCAGCGAACGCGGCCCCTACGACTACGGGCCGGATTTCGCGCGCGCGCATGTCGAGTTGCCGCACGCGGCGGTAGCCGCCTGCCGCGCGGCGGGCGTGCGCCGGCTGCTTCACATGAGCGCGCTGGGCGCGGCGCGCGATGCGCCATCGGAATACCTGCGCTCCAAGGGGATCGGCGAGGAAGTCGTGCTCGCCGCGGACGACCTCGCGGTGACGGTGTTCCGCCCCTCGGTGATCTTCGGGCCTGACGATCGCTTTCTGAACCTGTTTGCCCGTCTCGCGGCGTATCTTCCGCTGCTCGCGGTTGCCTGTCCGCAGGCGCGCTTTCAGCCGGTATACGTGGGCGACGTGGTGCGCTCGTTTCTCGCCGCGCTCGAGCGCCCCGAAACCGCGGGCAGGCGCTACGAGCTGTGCGGCCCGCGCGTCTACACGCTCCTGGAGCTGATGCAGTACGTCTGCCGCGTAACCGGCAGGCGGCGCCTCGTCGTGGGGCTGCCCGAGCGCCTGTCGCGCCTGCAGGCCTGGCTGATGGAATTCGCCCCCGTTCCGCTCTTGACCCGCGACAACCTGCGCTCGATGCGGGTGCCGAGCGTGTGCGCTCCGTGCGAGGGCGGTCCGCTGCCGTTCGGCCTCCAGCCGGTTGCGCTCGAGGTCGCGGCGCCCGGCTGGCTCGCGCACTCCGGAGCGAAGGAGCGCTATCCGCTGCTGCGCTGGCGGGCGCGGCGCTGACCGCGCGAGCGGCGCCGCGTGAAGGCCTATGTCGTCGGCGGCGCGGTGCGCGATGAGCTGCTCGGCATCGCCGTCGCCGACCGCGACTGGGTCGTCGTCGGCGCGACACCCGAGGAGATGGTCCGCGCCGGCTTCCGGCCGGTCGGCAAGGACTTTCCCGTGTTCCTCCATCCGCGGACCAACGAGGAATACGCGCTTGCCCGCACCGAGCGCAAGAGCGGTCGCGGCTACAAGGGATTCACGGTGCACGCGGCACCCGATGTGACGCTCGAGCAGGATCTGGCGCGCCGCGATCTCACGATCAACGCCATGGCGCGCGACGAGGCGGGCGCGCTCATCGATCCGTTCGGCGGCGCGCGCGATCTGCGCGAAGGCGTGCTGCGTCACGTGAGCGAGGCCTTCGCCGAGGACCCGGTGCGGATCCTGCGCGTAGCGCGCTTTGCGGCGCGCTATGCGTACCGCGTCGCGGACGAAACCCGCGCGCTCATGCGCCGCATGGTGCAAGCGGGCGAGGTCGAACATCTGGTCGCCGAGCGCGTATGGCAGGAGTTTGCGCGCGGGCTTGCCGAGGCTCACCCGGCGCGGCTCTTCGCGGTGCTCGCCGACTGCGGTGCGCTCGGGAAACTGCTGCCGGAACTGGAAATCGACGAAGCGGCGCTCGCGCGAGCCGCGCGCGCCGGCGCGCCGCTCGCGGTGCGTTTTGCCGTGCTGGCATGGCCGCTCGCCGAGCCTGCGGTGCGCGCCCTGGGCGAGCGCCTGCGGGTGCCGAACGAGGTGCGCGAACTCGCGCTCGCCCTTTGCCGCTGCAGGGACCTGATTGCCGCGGCGCGTACCGCTGCCCCGGCTGCGCTGCTCGAGCTTCTCAAGTGCGCCGACGCGCTGCGGCGGCCGGAGCGCTTCTCGGAGCTTCTTTTCGCGGCGCGGCTTGCCGCGCCGGACATCGACACCGAACGCGGCGAAGCGGCGCGTGCCGCCGCGGCCGCGGTCGATGCCGGCGCGCTCGCGCGCGGCTCGCCCGATCCGGCCGCGATCGCGGCGCGCCTGGACGCCGCGCGCGAGGCCGCGATCGCCTCGGCTTGCGCAGGGTCAAGCGCCTGATCCGGCGACACGGCACAATCGCCGGCCAGGGCTCCCCACGACCATGTCCCGCGCGCTGCGCACCGCCCTTTCCGTACTCGTGATTGCGGCAATTGCCGCCGGGCTCTGGTTTGCCACGCGCAGCAACCCGGTGGCGGTGGTGGTCGCCGTCGCCGAGCCCGGCCGGGTCGAGACCACGGTTGCCAACACGCGCGCCGGATCGGTATCGGCCTGCCGGCGCGCCAAGCTCGCGCCGCCGCTCGGCGGACGCATCGAGAAGCTCGCGGTGCGCGAAGGCGACCGCGTGAAGCGCGGCCAGCTGCTGCTCGAGCTGTGGAACGACGATCTGGTGGCGCGCGAGCGCGTCTCGCGCGAGCAGCTGCAGACGGCGCGCGCGCACGAGCGCGAAGCCTGCCTGGTCGCGGAAACGGCGACGCGCGAGGCCGCGCGGGCGCGGCAGTTGCGCGACAAGGGCTACGTCTCGGAGGAGCGCGTCGAGCGCGCCGAAAGCGACGCCAAGGCGAGGCAGGCGGGTTGCGACTCGGCCCGCGCCCAGGTGCGCGAAGCCGAGGCCCGCATCGGCGCCTCGCGCGCCGACACGGCGCGCACCGTGGTGCGCGCGCCGTTCGACGGCATCGTCGCCGAAGTCAATGGCGAGGTCGGCGAATTCCTGACCCCGTCGCCCCCCGGGATCCCCACCTTGCCCGCGGTCGATCTCATCGACGATTCCTGCCTGTATGTCTCGGCGCCGATCGACGAAGTGGACGCGGCGCGCCTCGAGATCGGGATGGCGGGCAGGATCACGCTCGACGCCTACCGCGGCAGGCATTTTCCCGGCAAGCTGCGGCGCGTCGCCCCCTATGTGCTCGCGATCGAGAAACAGGCGCGCACCGTGGAAGTGGAGGTCGCGTTCGACGACCCGGGCGGCGCGCGTCACCTGCTGGTCGGCTACAGCGCCGACGTCGAAATCATCCTCGCGCGTCGCGACAACGTGCTGCGCATTCCCACGGCCGCGCTGCTGCCCGGCAGCCGGGTGCTGCTGCTCGGTGCCGACGGCGCGCTCGCCGAGCGCAGGGTCGAGACCGGACTGGCCAACTGGGAATACAGCGAAATCCGCTCGGGCCTCGCGCGCGGCGATCGGGTCGTCACTTCGCTCGAGCGCTCGGGCGTGAAGGCCGGGGTGCGGGCGGCAGCCGAGGCAGGAACTGCGGCCGCCGCCGGCAAATGATCCGCCTCGCGGCTATCGAACGCATCTTTCGCGTCGGGGGGGAGGAAGTGCACGCGCTTCGCGGCGTCGATCTCGCGATCGCGCGCGGCGAGTACCTCTCGATCATGGGGCCGTCGGGCTCGGGCAAGTCGTCGCTGCTCAACATCATCGGTCTGCTCGATCGCCCGAATGCCGGACGCTACGAACTGAGCGGGCGCGACGTCACGGCGCTCAACGACGACGAGCAGGCGCGCGTGCGCCGCGAGACAATGGGCTTCGTGTTCCAGTTCTTCCACCTGGTGCCGCGCCTGACCGCCGAGCAGAACATCGAGCTGCCGATGATGCTCGCCGGGATCGAGCCGGCCGAGCGCAGGCGCCGGCTCGAGCGGCTGCTCGCGCAGTACGCGCTCGGGGACCGGGCGCATCACCGTCCCGACCAGCTTTCGGGCGGCCAGTGCCAGCGCGTGGCGATCGCGCGCGCGATGGCGATGCGACCCGCCGTGATCCTCGCCGACGAACCGACCGGAAATCTCGATCGGCACACCGGGCAGGAGGTGATGGCGGTGCTCGAACGCTTGCACGAGGAGGGCGGCACGGTCGCGCTCGTCACGCACGATCCCGAGATCGGCGCGCGCGCGCAGCGCCGCCTGCGCATGGTCGACGGCGCCATCGTGAGCGACGAGCGGGGCTAGGACATGCGCGCCTCCGATCTGCTCGGGTTCGCCTGGACCGTGGTGCGCGGCTACCGCTCGCGCACGCTGTTGATCCTGCTCGCCATGGGGATTGGGGTCGCCGCGGTCGTCGCGGTGAGCTCGCTCGGCGAAGGCGCGCGCCTGTACGTGGTCAACCAGTTCGGCTCGCTCGGCACCCACCTCGTCATCGTGCTGCCGGGCCGCAGCGAGACCGCCGGCGCGATGCCGGGGGTGCTGGTCGGCAAGACGCCGCGCGACCTCACCATCGACGACGCGCTCGCGCTGCGGCGCAGCTTCGCGATCCGCCGGCTCGCCCCGCTCATCATCGGCGCCGGCGACGTGCGCCGCGGCGCGCGCACCCGCGAGACCCCGGTTCTCGGCACCACCGCGGAGCTGCTCGACATCCGCCGCATGACCATGGCGCAGGGGCGGTTCCTGCCCGCGGGCGACCCCCGCCACGCGGCGCCGGTGTGCGTGATCGGCGCCAAGGTCGCCTCGGAGCTCTTCGGTGCGCGCGGCGCGCTCGGCGAATGGCTGCGGATCGGCGACCGGCGCTTCCGCGTCGTCGGCGTGCTCGCCTCGCAGGGCGAGTCGCTCGGCTTCAATACCGACGAAATCGTGATCGTGCCGATCGCGGCGGCGCAGGCGCTGTTCAACACCGAGGCGCTGTTCCGCATCCTGGTCGAGGCGAAAAACCGCGAGGCCATCGCGCACGCCAAGAGCGACATCCAGGAGATCCTGCTCGAGCGCCACGACGGCAAGCGCGACGTCACGGTGATCACGCAGGATGCGGTGCTCGCGACCTTCGACCGCATCCTGCGCGCGCTCACGCTCGCCGTCGGCGCCCTCGCGGCGGTCAGCCTCGCGGTGGCGGGCATCCTCATCATGAACGTGATGCTGATCGCGGTGACGCAGCGGCGGCGCGAGATCGGGCTGCTCAAGGCGCTCGGTGCCACCGGCCGGCAGATCCGGCTCGCGTTCTTCACCGAGGCGGTGTTGCTCGCGCTGGGCGGGGCGGCGCTCGGCCTCGCCGCCGGCAAGGCGGGGCAGCTCGTGATCGCGCAGATCTATCCGAACATCCCGTTCACCCCGCCGTGGTGGGCGCTCGCCGCGGCGCCGCTCACCGCAATCGTCACCTCGGTGGTTTTTGCCGTGGCGCCGGCGCGCCGCGCCGCGCGCCTGGATCCGGTGCAGGCGCTCTCCAAGCGCTAGCGAAACCCGCGACGAGTTGCGCGTGCGCGCCGCCGATTTCATCCGCTTCACCCTGGGCTCGCTTGCCGCCCACCGGCTGCGCACCGCGCTCACCGCGCTCGGCATCGCGGTCGGGATCGCCTCGGTCATGCTGCTGACCGCGATCGGCGAGGGGCTGCATCGCTTCGTCATCGCCGAGTTCACCCAGTTCGGCACCAACCTGATCACGGTTACGCCCGGGCGGATCCAGACGCACGGGGCGTCGCTCGGGGCGGTGAACACGGTGCGCCCGCTGTCGATCGAGGACGCCGTCGCGCTGCGGCGCGCACCGCACGTGCAGGTGACCGATCCGCTGGTGCAGGGCAATGCCGAGGTCGAGCACGCCGGCAGGAGCCGTCGCGTGACGCTCTACGGCACCGGGCCGGATTTTTCGCGCGCGCTCAGCATGCGGGTGGCAACCGGCGAATTCCTGCCGCCCGACGAACCGCACGCGGCGCGCGCCTTCGCGGTGCTCGGCTCGAAAGTGGCGCGCGAGCTGTTCGGCGCCGAGAACGCGCTCGGCGGCCGCATCCGGATCGGCGGCGAGCGCTACCGCGTCGTCGGCGTGATGGAGTCCAAGGGGCAGGTGCTCGGCTTCGATCTCGACGACACGGTGTACATCCCGGTCGCGCGCGCGCTCGACATGTTCAACCGCGAGAGCCTGATGGAGATCCACGTCATCTACGAGCCGACCGCGCCGCTCGCCGAGGTGGAGTCGGGGCTCAGGCGGATTCTCATCGCGCGCCACGGCGCCGAGGACTTCACCGTCACGCCGCAGCAGGAAATGCTCGAAGTGTTCGGCACGGTGCTGAACGCGATCACCTTCGCGGTCGCGGCGATCGGCGCCATCTCGCTGGTGGTGGGCGCGGTCGGCATCCTCACCATCCTCACCATCGCGGTCGCCGAGCGCACCGCCGAGATCGGCCTGCTGCGCGCGGTGGGCGCCACGCAGCGCTCGATCCTGCTGCTGTTCCTGGGCGAGGCGGCGCTCCTCGCCGCGCTCGGCGGTGCCGCCGGGCTCGCGCTCGGCTGGGGCAGCGCCGGCCTGCTGAAGCTCGTGTTTGCGGCGCTTCCGGTGCATACCCCGTGGCCGTATGCCGTGCTCGCCGAGCTGATGGCGGTCGGCGTCGGCCTCGCCGCCGGCGTTCTGCCGGCACACCGCGCCGCGCGCCTCGATCCGCTCGAGGCGCTGCGCAGCGAATAGCCCGGATCCCGGGACGAAGGGCCTCCTGCTCTAGAATGGCGCGCGTCGCAAACCGAGTCGAGGTCGATGTGATCGATCTTTACACCTGGGGCACGCCGAACGGCCGCAAGGTGTCCATCATGCTCGAGGAGTGCGGGCTTGCCTACCGGGCGCACAAGGTCGATATCGGCAAGGGCGAGCAGTTCCGCGAGGAATTCGTCGCCATCAATCCGAACAGCAAGATCCCGGCGATCGTGGACTACGACGGGCCGGAGGGCCGCGCGATGAAGCTGTTCGAGTCGGGGGCGATCCTGGTCTATCTTGCGGCAAAGACGGGGCAATTCCTCCCGCTGCAGGTGCGCGGCAAGTACGACGCCCTGCAGTGGCTCATGTTCCAGATGGGCGGCGTGGGGCCGATGTTCGGCCAGGTGCATCATTTCGTGCGCGCGGCGAAGGAACCGGTGCCCTACGCGATCGAGCGCTACAGCGGCGAGACGCGGCGCCTGTACGCAGTGCTCAACCGGCGCCTCGCGCACGCGGCGTTCCTCGCGCGCGAGTATTCGATTGCCGATATCGCGACCTACCCCTGGGTCGCGCGCCACGAGTGGCACCGGGTTCCGCTCGAGGATTTCCCGCACGTGAAGCGCTGGTTCGACACCATCTCGGCGCGGCCCGCGGTGGCGCGCGGCATGGCGGTGCCGGCTTGATCCGGCTCGAAGTCCTGAGCCGCGAACCGCGCGGTGCCGCCGCGCGCGTGCCGCTTCTCTTCGTGCACGGCGCCTACGTCGGCGCCTGGTGCTGGGACGAGCATTTCCTGCCCTGGTTCGCCGAGCGCGGCTTCCCGGCGCATGCGGTGTCGCTCCGCGGCCACGGCGCGAGCAGCGGGCGCGACCGGCTGCACGGCTTCGGCCTCGCCGACTACGCCGAGGACCTCGCGCGCGCCGTGAAGCTCCTCGACCGCCCCCCGGTCCTCGTCGGCCACTCCATGGGCGCACTGGTCGTGCAGAAGTACCTCGAAACCGCGCCGGCGCCGGCGGCGGTGCACCTCTGCCCGGTGCCGCCCTTCGGCCTGCTGCCGTCGACCTTTTCGCTTGCCTTCGGCCGGCCCGCGCTTTTCGCCGAGGTCAACGCGCTCGCCTCTGGACGCAGGGCCTCGCGCGGCGCGCTCGCCGAAGCCCTCTTCGCCGGACCGGTGAACGGCGAGCGCATCGAGCGCTACTACGGCCGCATGCAGGCCGAATCGCGCCGCGCCCTTTACGACATGTCTTTCTGGGGCCTGCCGCAGCTCTGGCGCGCGCACCGCCCCGACACCCTCGTCCTCGGCGCCTCGCGCGACGCCCTCCTCTCCCCCCTGATGGCGCAGTCCGCCGCGGCGATGCTCGGCGCCGAGTACCGCCTGCTCGAAGGCCTCGGACACGCCGCCATGCTCGACACCGGCTGGCAGCTCGCCGCGCAGGAAATTCTCGGGTGGCTCGATGCGCGCGGGCTTTAGCGGCGTCGCGTCTTCGCCTGGAGATCTGCTGGCATAGGGCGGCGTCTACATTTGGATGCTTGCGTCCACCGGTATATGCTTTCTGCGGCCGCGTCGTGCGGCTCAGTGCTAGTTTGCGTCCGGGTCGGGGGTAATGAGGGCGATCGATATCGACAGGCTCACCGAAGCGGAACTCGTCGACCTCAACCACCGGATCGTCGAGCGGCTGCGTTTCCTGCATCAGGCCCGGGCGCACAAGCGGATGCTGGATTTCAGGATCGGGGACCGGGTTTCGTTTCAGCCGGAGGGGCGGGCGATCGTGGTGGGCGTGCTTACGCACTACAACAAGAAGACGGTCACCGTCATCGCGGAAGATGGACAGCGCTGGAACGTTTCTCCGGGAGTGCTGCATCGGGTGGTGGAGTCCGGTGGTGCGAACGAGCGCGGGCCGAATATCGTACCGTTGCGCAAGGCTGACGGGCCGGGATGAAAATCAAGAGATACTTGGACGAAACGTGAAACCACCGACAAAGCCGTTCGCGCTTTGTGTCGACAACACCGACTACAAGGCGTCGCTGATTCCAGGCAAGGTCTACCGCATCATTCCGGACCCCAGGGCTGCCAAGGATGACCTGGTGCGCATCGTGGACGAAGACGGCGAGGACTACCTGTACCACAAGAGCCATTTCCTGTTCGTCGATTTTTCGCGCGCGGTCAGGAAGCGAATTCTCGCTTTGGAAGACGCGGGTTAAACCAACTGCAGCGCCGTCAGCGCGCCGCGCCCTTTCTCGCGTATTTCGCGAGGAACGCATTGATGTCCTCGATCCTGAGCTGCGGCTCGCCGGGATTCGGCCGCGTGCCGACGATGCGGTTCATCCACTGCATGTTTTCCTGCATGCGCTCGACCACCTTGCGCCACTCGCCCGCGGTGTAGCGGCGCGGATCGGGCAGGACGTGGCACTGGTTGCAGGCGAGCCGGAACGCCTCGCCCGAGGGCTTGAACGCCTCGGGATATTTCCTGGGATCGAGCGGTTTTTGCGCGTGCCTGCGCAGGTACGCAAGCAGCGCGCGGTGCTCCTTGTCGCTCGGTGCTTCCACGTCCGCCATCATCTCGGTCATCAGCACGCCGAGGTTCCCCTTGCCGCGCATGCGCAGCACCATGCGCTCGACAACCGAAGGCCAGCGCCTGCGCTCGTGCATCGCCGGGTTGGGCAGGTTGTGGCACTGCACGCAGTAGCGCAGCACGAGCCGCGCGCCCTCCGAGTCCGGCTCGGGAAGCCGGCTGCGCTCGAACGTGGGCGGCAGGATCCGCTCGAGCAGCGGGCCGTGCGGACTTTGCGCCCAGCGACGCTTCGCCGCCGCGATCTCGTCGGCCTGCGCGAGCGGCGCGGCGAGCGCAACCGCGATCAGTAGGGCCTTTGCGCGCGTCATCGGCCTAAAGGGTATGCGATCGGTCGCCCCGCGCAAAGCCCGCCAGCGCTCCCCCCGGTCCGCGCGCGGCGACGAACACCTTGAACAGCTCGCCCATCTCCGCCGGGGAGAGCAGGCGGTTTGCCGCCGCGGCAAGCGGCGCGTAGCGCGCCGCATCCGCCGGGTCGGCCTGCGCCAGAAGCTCGGTGATGCCGCAGTTCACCAGAAACTGCGCCTGATTCGTGTAGCCGAGCACGTCCAGCCCCGAGCCGTAGGCGGCCCGGGCAAGGGCGCTGAAATCCACGTGCGCGGTGATGTCCTGCAGCCCCGGGAGAAAGAACGGGTCGCCGTGCGCGCGGTGGCGGTAATGGCACATGAGCGTTCCCATCGAGCGCTGCGGGTGGTAGTACTCGCGCCGGGTGAAACCGTAGTCGATGACGATCAGCGCGCCGCGCTCGAGCGAAGCGGCGACCGAGCGCATCCAGGCCCGCGCGAGCAGCCCCAGCTCGCTCTCGTAACGACCCGAGGGCGGCAGCTCGACTTCGATGGCGCGCGCCGCGGCGAGCGTCTCGCCGGCGGCCGGCCGGTCGCACCAGGCGAGCTCGCCCTCGTCGCCGCACACGCCGCGCTCGAGCACACCGTCGCGCGTCCACGCAAGCGCGTGCACCGGCATCGCGTCGATGACTTCGTTCGCCAGCATCACGCCGCGAAAGCGCGCCGGCAGCCGTTCGATCCAGCGCGCGCGCGCGCCGAGCCGGGCCTGCTGCCGCGCGCGCAGCGACGGGCTCGTCTCGAGAATCAGGTAGGCGGGCGAGCCGGCGCCGAGCACGCCGAGTTCCGCGCACAACGCGGCGGCGAGCGCGCCGCTGCCGGCGCCGAATTCGAGCAGCGCGTCGCCGGGCCGCAGAAGCTCGGCCACCTGGCGCGCGAGCGTGCGCGCAAAGAGCGGCGAGAGTTCCGGCGCGGTGACGAAATCCCCTGCGGCGCCGAGCGCCCGGCTGCCCGCCGCGTAGTAGCCCAGACCCGGCTCGTGCAGCGCCAGTTCCATGTAGCGCGCGAACGAAATCCAGTTGCGCTGCGCGGCAAGTTCCGCCGCGATGCGCTCGAGGAGCGCGCGGCTCGCGAGGAGCGCGTCGGGATCCGGCGGTGGCAGTTCGCGCGCGCGCATGACGTGGGGGCACGCCGAATTTACCCTAGAATCCGCTTGCATCATGGACGAGACGCTGCGCGACAAAGTGGCCCTGGTGACCGGCGCGCCGCGGCGCATCGGCGCAGCGATCGTGCGGCGCCTGCATCGCTGCGGCGCCAACGTGATCATCCACCACCGCGGCGGCGAGGATGCCGCCGCGCGACTCGAGGCGGAACTGGAAGCGGCACGCCCGGGCAGCGCGCTCGCGCTGAAGGCGGATCTGCTGGCGCCGATCGCGCCGCAGGCGCTCGTCGGCGCCGCGCTCGAGCGCTGGAACCGGCTCGATCTGCTGGTGAACAACGCCTCGGCCTTCTATCCGACGCCGGTCGGCGAGATCGAACTCGGACATTGGGAAGAGCTCGCCGGGTCGAACCTGCGCGCGCCGCTGTTTCTCTCGCAGGCGGCCGCGCCGCACCTGGCGGCGGCGCTGGGATCGATCGTGAACATCGTCGACATTCACGCGCGGCGGCCGCTCAAGGGCTATCTCGTGTACAGCGTCGCCAAGGCGGGGCTTGCGGCGCTCACCCGCGCGCTCGCGCTGGAGCTCGCGCCGGCGGTGCGCGTCAACGCGGTCGCACCGGGGGCGATCGCGTGGCCCGAGGACGGGCAGTTCGACCCCGGGGAGCGCGAGCGGGTGGTCGCCTCGACCCCATTGCGGCGCCTGGGCAGTCCCGAAGACGTCGCGCAGGCGGTCCATTTCCTTGCGTGTGCCGGGTTCGTCACCGGCCATGTGCTGGCGGTCGACGGCGGGCGCTCGGTGTTCCTGTGATGGCGGACGCGCGCAAGACTTCCTACGAGCACAACAAGCTCGCGAAGCGGCTGCGGCGCCTCGCCGGCGAGGCGATCGGCGATTTTCGCCTCATCGAAGAGGGCGACCGGGTCATGGTGTGCCTCTCGGGCGGCAAGGACAGCCATGGCCTGCTCGACGTGCTGCTTGCGCTGCGGCACCGTTCGCCGGTCCGATTCGAGCTGATCGCGGTGAATCTCGACCAGAAGCAGCCCGGCTTTCCGGCGCAGGTGCTGCCCGAATACCTCGCGTCGCGCGGCGTTCCGTTCCGCGTCGTCGCGCAGAACACCTACTCGGTCGTCCGGCGCGTCGTTGCGGAGGGAAAGACGTACTGTTCGCTTTGTTCGCGGCTGCGGCGCGGCGTGCTGTACCGCGTTGCCGCCGAGCTCGGGGCGACCAAGATCGCGCTCGGGCACCATCGCGACGACATCCTCGCCACTTTCTTTCTCAACCTGTTCTACGGCGGCAAGCTGAAGGCGATGCCGGCGAAGCTCGTTTCCGACGACGGCCGCCATGTCGTCATTCGGCCGCTTGCGTACGTGAAGGAGGACGACCTCGCCGCGCACGCCGAGGCGCGGCGATTTCCGCTCATCCCGTGCAACCTGTGCAGCGCGCAGGAAAACCTGCAACGCACGGCGGTGCGCCAGATGCTGCGCGAGTGGGAGCGGCGCCACCCGGGGCGCGTGGAATCGATCCTGCGTGCACTCACCGACGTACGCGCCTCGCATCTGCTCGACCGCCGGCTCTACGACTTCGCCGGACTGCGGGCGCGTGCGGAGGCGCCCGCGGAGGGCGGCCCGGCGCCCGGCGCGGCGGAACTTGGCGAGCCCTTGTTTGCCGAAGACTAGATGCGTGCCAGGAGCCGCAATCGCGTGCTTGCGTTCATCGTCTTTGGAGTCCTGCTGGTGCTGCTCGGGGCGGTGGGGCGGGGCGTGATCGCCCAGGACTGGCGCAGCGCAAGCCGCGAGCCGGTCGGGCTCGCGCCCGACCCGGTGCTCGCTCCCGAGCCGATCGTGCAGGTCTACGCTGCGCGCACCTGGGGCTGGCGCGGCAACTTCGGTGTTCACACCTGGTACGCGGTCAAGGCCGCCGGGGCGAAGGCGTACACGGTCTACGAGGTGATCGGTTGGAAACTGCGCTGGAGCGGCAACGCGATATCTGTCAGTGAGCGCTCACCGGATGCGCGCTGGTACGGCAATGCGCCCGAGGTCCTCGCCGAAGCGCGGGGCGAGGGGGCCGAGACCCTCATCGCGCGCATCGAAAAGGCGGTGCACGAATACCCGTATGCGGGCGAATACAGCGTCTGGCCTGGACCGAACTCGAACACCTTCACGGCGTGGATTTCGCGCGCCGTGCCCGAATTGAAGGTGGACCTGCCGCCGACCGCGATCGGAAAGGATTACCTGGGCGACAGGCTGGTGGACTCGGCGCCGAGCGGCAGCGGCGTTCAGGTATCGCTGGGCGGGTTGCTCGGCTTCACGGCAAGCAGGGTCGAGGGCCTCGAACTGAACCTGCTCGGCCTCACCTTCGGGCTGGATCCATTCTCCCCGGCGCTCAAGCTTCCCTTGGTGGGGCGAATCGGCGCCTCGCGCGCCAACGGCGAGCGAATCGGCGGTCTCTAAGAGCTAGCTCGTTTTCGCGTAGCTCGCTTGCAGGCACACGTTGACGAGCGCCTGGCGTTTTTCCTCCTTCACCACCCGCAGCGCGCGCTCGAGCGCGTTCGGGAGGCGCGCTGGATCGCTCACGCGCTCGCCATGGCCGCCGCTTGCCTCGACCACTTTTTCGAAGCGCGGCGAGGGTTCGAGCACGGCGAAGGGCGGATCCTTCGCCTGCGCGGCGGCCCCCCTCGGGTACATGGCGAGCGTCGAGCGGTGTACCGCGGCCCAGCGCGCATTGTTGAAAACGACGAAGAGCACCGGCAGCTTCATCGCCTCGGAAACGAAGTGCGCCGGCGTCGGATTGCCGAACATGTAGGCGCCGTCGCCGACCGCGCAGAGCACGGTCCTGTCCGGCGCCGCGAGTTTTGCACCCAGCGCAGCCCCGAGGCCCCACCCCAGTCCACCCGCCGAGGAACTGGCGAAGTAGCGCCCCGGTTCGCGGATCGTCATCTCCTCGAGAACGAGCGGGTATTCGTTCACCAGGATCGTGTCGGAATCCTGGATGCGATTGAGGCAGGCTGACACCCATTTGCCCGTGAGCGCACCGGGCGTCGCCTCCCCGTCGCGCGCGCTCGCGCGGGTTTGCTCGGCGCGCGCGGCGATTTCCGCGCGGCGCTCTTCGATCCGCGCGACGCCGGGCGCGTACCTGAGTGCCCGCTCCAGAAGCCGCGCGAGCGTGGGGGCCACCATTCCGGTGAGCGCGAGGTCGGTGCGAAAGCTTCGCATCGGGTAGCGCGCGAAGATGCGGCGTTCGGCGCCTCGGGGTGAAGTTCCGTTCGATCGGGTCATGGGTCGCGGGGCGTGGCGTCCCCTGCAACCCGCAACGGTGAGTTCCTGGCGCTGCGCTTCCTGC
>Ga0209399_10000024_pt1 | contig 89244 bp, 76 predicted proteins | sample OV2TP3_FD_184130 | JGI IMG/M metagenome (GOLD analysis project Ga0209399, IMG submission 184130) | Hot spring microbial communities from Beatty, Nevada to study Microbial Dark Matter (Phase II) - OV2 TP3 (SPAdes) (version 3) | ecosystem: Environmental > Aquatic > Thermal springs > Hot (42-90C) ... | reverse complement strand
GCTGCTGCCGCGAGGGCGTCGCGCCCACGAGGTGGCCGGTCTTCAAGTCCTGCGAGGTGGCGCCGGCGTTGGCGGCGGCGATGCAGACCACGCCGCCGATGGTCAGCGCCAGCACGGCGAAGGCGCCGCCCGTCCAGCCCAGCAGCAGGAAGATGGCGCACGTGGCCATCAACGTGGCGATGGTCATGCCGCTGATGGGGTTGGCGGAGCTGCCGATGAGCCCGACGATGCGCGACGAGACGGTGACGAACAGGAACCCGAACACCACCACGAAGAGGGCTGCCATCAGGTTGGCGAACCAGCCGGTCTGAGCGCCGGGCACAGGCTTGAAGGTGAGCAGGAGCCACATCATGACCAGGATGGTGAGCGAGCCCAGGATGACGACGCGCATGGGCATGTCGCGCTCGACCCGGCTCGCCGCGTTGGCGGTTCCGGTGCGCTCGGCGCGCACGTCCTTGAGCCCGGCGGTGAGCGCGCTGACGATGGTCGGCATGGTCTTCATCAGCGTGATGAGGCCGGCGGCGGCCACCGCGCCCGCGCCCATTGGCCGGATGTAGCTGGCCCAGAGCTGGTCGGAGGTCATCTGCGGGATGGGCACGGTGCTGGGGTAGAGCGCCACGTCCGGCATGAGCGAGCCGAAGAACTTGATGGCCGGCATCATCACCAGCCAGGAGAAGACGCCGCCGGCGAAGATGACCCCGGCGATGCGCGGGCCGATGATGTAGCCCACGCCCATGTACTCGGTGGTGATGTCGGCGCGGAAGGAGGCGCCGGGGAGCCAGCCGGGCTCGTAGAGCGGCCGCTCGCGCCACAGGCCCACCGACTTCATCAGGAAGGTGTAGACGCCGCCGATGCCCAGTCCCCAGAAGACGCGCCCGGCGAAACTGCCGCCGCGCTCGCCCGCCACCAGCACGTCGGCGCAGGCGGTGCCTTCGGGGTAGAGCAGGTTCCCGTGCTCTTTGACGATGAGCTGCCGCCGCAGCGGGATCATGAACAGCACGCCCAGCCAGCCCCCGATCATCGCCAGCAGGAAGATGCGCGAGTACTCGAGCTGAAAGCCGAGGAAGATGAGCGCCGGCAGCGTAAAGATGACGCCGGCGGCCACCGACTCGCCCGCCGAGCCGATGGTCTGCACGATGTTGTTCTCGAGGATGGTGGCGCGGCCGAAGGCGCGCAGGATGCTGATGGAGAGCACCGCAATGGGGATGGAAGCGGAGACGGTCAGGCCGGCGCGCAAGCCGACGTAGACCGTGACCGCGCCGAAGAGGATGCCGAAGACCGCGCCGAGGAAGATGGCCCGCAGGGTGAACTCGGCGGGCGACTGCTCGGGCGCAATGAAGGGTTTGAACTCGCCCGGGGGCGCTGTGGACGACCAACCCTTGCCGGTCTGCTCGGCCATGATGTCTCCTCTAGGTTTCCTTTGGCATGCAGGAAGGCGCAACCTAACACGCTTTCGCGCGTGAATTCAATACTTGTTGGCTTGTTCCTAAGCAACTACTTCACGCTGCCAGCGGGATGCCGGCGCTACAGAAACCGGCCCTGTGTAGCGCCGGCTTCCAGCCGGCTCAGTTTCTTGCGTGGCTGCGCATGCCGGCAGGATGCCGGCGTTACCTATTCGCGCGAGCAGGCCAACTCCAAGTGCGTCCAGGCGGCGCCGCGGCCCAGCAGGCGCTGGCGCAGCCGGCGCCGCGCGAGGCGCTGCGCTTCGCGAGTAAGAAGTTCGCGGTCGCCGGCGGTAAGCTCGGCGCGGTAGAGGTCGGCGCGATGGTAGTAGGAGTAATCGTGGTAGCTGGGTTGGTTGCGCTCGGCCACATCCATCAGGGGCGACCAGAAACTCCGGGCGCGGAACCAGCGCCGCGCGACGGCTTCGTCCTTCTCCACCAGCGCCGAGTGCGAGCGAGGGTCGGCGGTTTCGGAGAGTCGGGCCCAGAGGCAGCGCTCGCGGCGGAAGGGAAGCGCCGGATCGGGGTCGGGGAACTCAGCCAGGGCGGCTGTGAGGGCGGCGTCGTCGAGCTCAAAGCCGTCCCACCAGTAGCGGTAGACGTTGTAGGGGCAGGTGCCGCTGCGCAGCCGCTCGCGCACGCGCTCAGGGTGCTTGCCGGTGGCGGTCAGCACCAGCCCCACCAGCTCGCGCAGCTTCATCGGCTGGCGCCGCACCGGGCGCGTCTCGGCGAACTGCGCCAGGTCCTCGCTGTACTTCACTGGGATGATGTCGTCCGGCTTCATTCAAGGGCTATGGAACCACGGATGAACACGGATGAACACGGATTTGCGAGGAAGGCAAGCTCCAGAGTCCCCAGGCTCCTGCCTGGGGGAGAACGGTTCACTCCGTCAGGCGCTGGCGGACGAGCTCGCTGACCTTCTTGCCGTCGATGTTCTGGCCGGCGAAGCGGCCCATCACCGCCTTCATCACCTTGCCCATGTCTTTGGCCGACGTGGCCCCAGTCTCCTTGACGGCCTCGTCAATGACGGCACGGATGGCGTCGTCGCTCACGGCGGCGGGCAGGTAGCCTTCCAGCACGCCGATTTCTCTCTCTTGCTCCGCGGCGCGGTCGGCAGCTCCGCCTTTGCGGAATTCCTCAGCGGCTTCGCGGCGCTGCTTGATGAGCGACTTCACCACCGCCATCGCCTCCGCGTCGTCCAACTCGGCGCCCTTCTCAATCTTGCGGTTGTGCAGCGCCGTCTTCAGCATCCGCAGCACCCGCAGCCGCAGCTCCTCCCGCGCCTTCATCGCCGCTGTAAGCTCCTGCTGAATCTTCTCTGCAAAGCTCATCCTGAGCGTGCCTCCTCGCCTCGCTTGATGCGCATTCTCCGGAACGAGTTTAGAATACGTGGCTCCCACGCAGCGAGGCAAGCTTCGCCCATGAAGATTCTGGTTACGGACCCGATTTCCGAGCGCGGGCTGGAATTGCTGCGCGCGGAAGGCTGGAGCGTCGAGCAAGCGCCGCCGAAGGACCTGGCCGCGGTGCGCCAGGCGCTGGCGCAGGCGACGGCTTGGATTCTGCGCTCCGGCACCAAGGTGACCGCTGAACTGCTTGAAGCCGCGCCGCAGCTCAAGGTCATCGGGCGCGCCGGCGTGGGCGTGGACAACATCGACCTCGACGCCGCCACGCGCCGCGGCGTGCTGGTGATGAACACGCCCGGCGGCAACGCCGTCAGCGTGGCCGAGCACACGTTGGCGCTGCTGCTCGCCCTGGCGCGAAAGGTGCCCGCGGCCAGCCAGTCGACCCGCGGCGGCGAGTGGCGCAAGAGCGACTTCCAGGGCTACGAGGTCAAAGGCAAGACGCTGGGGCTGGTCGGCTTCGGGCGCGTCGGCCAGGAGGTGGCGCGGCGGGCGCGCGCGTTCGAGATGGAAGTCATTGCCTTCGATCCCTTCGTGGCCGCGCCGCTGGCGCGCGACCTGGGCGTGGAGCTGGCGCCGCTCGACGACTTGCTCGCGCGCGCCGACTTCCTCTCGCTGCACGCCACGCTCACGCCGGAGACGCACGGTCTGCTCAACCGCGAGCGGCTGGCGCGCACCAAGCGCGGCGTGCGCGTCATCAACACGGCGCGCGGCGAGTTGGTGGATGAAGCCGCGCTGGCGGAAGCGTTGGCCAGCGGGCAGGTGGCCGGCGCCGCGCTCGACGTCTTTGCGCAGGAGCCGCCGAAGAGTTCGCCTCTGCTCAACCACACCAACGTCATCGCCACGCCGCACATCGGCGGTTCGACCGCCGAGGCGCAGGAAGAGGTCGGCTGGCGCATCGCCCAGCAGGTGCGCGACTTCCTGAAGGACGGCGTGGTGCGTAACGCCGTCAACCTGCCGGGCATCTCGGCGGAAGAATACCGGCGCCTCGCGCCGTGGCTGGAGCTGGGCGAGCGGCTGGGCGCGTTCGCGGCACAGGTGGCGGGCACCGCCGGGCGCATCAGCGTGCGCTATGCCGGCGAAGTGGGCGAGCTCAACACCCAACTGCTGCGCAACGCCGTGCTCAAGGGGCTGCTGCGGTTCGTGACCAGCGAGCCCGCCAACCTGGTGAACGCCGCCACCCTCGCGGCCGAGCGCGGGCTGACGCTGGAAGAGACGCACGTGCGGCGCAGCGGCGGCTTCCCGGACACGCTGGGTGTGACCTTGCATTCAAACGGCGCGCAGTTCTCGCTCGAAGCCACCGTCGTGCACGGCTCGCCCCGAATTCTCGGGGTGGACGACATCAGCGTCGAGGCGCCGCTCGGCGGCACGCTCATCTTCCTGCGCAACCGCGACGTGCCCGGCGTCATCGGGCACATCGGCACCATTCTGGGCGCGCGCAACATCAACATCGCCACCTTTGCGCTGGGGCGGCGCGAGCAGACAGGCTCGGCCGGCAGCGTCGGCCCCGGCGGCGGCGCCGAAGCCGTGGCGCTGGTGCAGGTGGACAACGCCGTGCCCGACGCCGTGCTGGCCGCGCTGCGCGGCATTCCTGGGGTGACTCTGGCTAAGATTGTCAGTATCTAGGAACTTCACCCCACCCTGAGCTTGCCGAAGGGCGGCGTCACCCTCGCCCGCCTCGTCCAACTCGGTTAGCCACAAAGACACAAAGGCACGAAGAAGGGATTTCATGAAATGCATTCCTTGTGTCTCCGTGGCTCTGTGGCTATCCCTTGATGACGCCGATGGGCCGCAGGCGAGCGACCTTTTGGGAGATGCCGGCGGAGTGGACGACATCGATGACTTCGTCCACGTTCTTGTAGGCTTCGGGGATTTCCTCGGCAATGCCTTCGCGAGACTCCGACTTGACGTAGATACCCTGCTCCTCGAGCCGCTGGCGGGCGTTGCGCGCGGCCTCGCTCTTCTTGGCGGCGGTGCGGCTCATCTGACGGCCGGCGCCGTGGCAGACGGTGCCGAAGGTCTCTTCCATTGCTTTCTGCGCGCCGACGAGCACCCAGCTCGCGGTGCCCATCGAACCGGGAATCAGCACCGGCTGGCCGACGGCGCGGTAGTCGGCGGGAATCTCCGGATGGCCGGGCGGGAAGGCGCGCGTCGCGCCCTTGCGGTGGACGAGCACTTCGCGGTCTTCTCCATTCACCTGGTAGCGCTCGCGCTTGGCAATGTTGTGCGCCACGTCGTACACCACGCGCACGTCGGTCTCCGCCCCGAAGAGCCGCTGGATGGCCTTGCGGGTGAAGTGGGTGATGCACTGGCGGTTGGCCCAGGCGAAGTTGGCCGCCGCGTTCATCGCGGCGAGGTAGCTCTTGCCTTCAGGCGAACGGATAGGCACGCAGGCGAGCTGACGGTCGGGCAGCTCGATGTGGTAGCGCTGCATGGCCTCGCCCATTTCCTTGAGGTAGTCGGTGCAGACCTGGTGGCCCAGGCCGCGGGAGCCGCAGTGGATGAGCACGACGATGCCGCCTTCCCCCAGCCCCATCGCCTGCGCGGCTTCGGGATGGAAGATGCTCTCGACGTACTGCACTTCGAGGAAGTGGTTGCCCGAGCCGAGCGTGCCGAGCTGCGGCCGGCCGCGCTTCTTGGCGTGCTGGGAAACTTCCGCCGGGTCGGCGCCGGGCAGCGCGCCGTTCGACTCGGTGTGCTCGATGTCGTGCGCGGTGCCGAGCCCGCGCTCCTCGACCACCCAGCGCGCGCCGCGCTCGAGCACGTCTTCGATGTCTTCCAGCGAGCACGGCACCGGCCCTTCGGTGCCGGTGCCGCAGGGGACGTCGCGGAAGAGCTGGTGGACGAGGTCCTTGATGCGCGGGGCCACCTCGCCGCGCCGCAGCGAGGTCGAGAGCAGCCGCACGCCGCAGTTGATGTCGAACCCCACGCCGCCCGGCGACACCACGCCCGTGCGCGCGTCGGTGGCGGCCACGCCGCCGATGGGGAACCCGTAGCCCTGGTGGATGTCGGGCATGGCGAGCGAGCGCCCGACGATGCCGGGGAGAAAGGCGACGTTGATGGCCTGCTCGAGCGAGAGGTCGGTGAGGATCTGCTTGAGCAACTTCTCGCTGGCGTAAATGAGCGCGTCGGTGCGCATCCCGTCCTTGGTGCCGCGCGGGATGAGCCAGCGGCAGTCGTCGAGCTTTGTCAGTTGTTCCAGTTGCAGTTTCATCGCAAAAGCAAAAAGGCAGCGGAAGCGACCCGCGAGGGGAAGTTCCCGCTGCCCGAGGCCGGGCGTCCGGCGCGGCTAGCTCGCCGCCTTCTTCTTGTACCAGTCGGCGTTGATCTGGGTGAAGTGCGCCCACTTCTCGGGCAGGTCTTCGAGCACGAAGATGGCCGTCACCGGGCAGACGGGAACGCAGGCGCCGCAGTCGATGCACTCGTCGGGGCTGATGTAGAGCTGCGTTTCCTTTTCAAACTCCGGCTCGTCCTTGCGCGGGTGGATGCAGTCGACCGGGCACACGTCGACGCAGGCGGTGTCCTTGGTTCCGATGCACGGCTCAGCGATTACATAGGCCATGGTGTCGTTCTCCTCTTCGGTTCGGGTTGCCTGCCAGAAGAACGTCCTTATAGCACAGGGGCAAAAAGCGTCGCAAGTCAGACAGCACTTCGGGCCTCAACCAAGCCCAGTATAGCACCGCGCACAAGGCGATACTAGCCGCGGGGAAAGCGCCGCAGCGTGGCCTCGAGGTCCTCCCACGACGGCCGCTCCTGCTCGTTCTCGGGCACGCCGATGTAGTAGGCGATGCCGTACTTGTCGTGGACGATGACCCCCGGGCGCAGCCGGGGCGCGCGCAGCAGGCCCTTCTCGACAAACCCATAGCTGGCGGCCATGTTGCTCCCGGTGTCACTCAACAGCGGGAAGGTGAGCTGCAGCTCCGCGTGCGCCTTCGCTAGCTCGGGCACCGGGTCGGGCGCCACGCCGAGGATGACTGTTTTGAACACCTTTGCTGCCGGGACGCGCCCGCTCAACTCCTGACAGTACTCGCGGCAGCGCGGGTTCGAGATGCTTTCGAGAAAGTAAAGAATGGAGTGGGTGTGGCCGGTGAAGTGGTGCTGGGCCACGATTTTTTCATCGTGGGCCGACAGGCGGTAGAAGGGCGTCTTCTGCATGTAGCGCAGCGTTTTGGTTTCCGAGCGCACGGTCAACCCCTCAGCGAGCGCACCAGCGTGCCCAGCCCTGCGGGCTCGCCGTAGAGAAATACACGCGCGGCCACGCCGCAGGCCAGGCGCGAGCGGAAGATGAGCCCGATGCGGTCCACGGTTTGTTGTTTCTTCTCGCCGCCGGGCAGGTCGCGGATGAAACCGCCCAGGCGCTCGCGCCACAGTGTCTCAAACTTCTTGAGTTCTTCTTCGAGCTTGCCCGTCCGCAGGCCGCGGTCGATGAGCTCGGCCGCCAGACGCGCCGATTCCATCCCGGGGTAGATGCCTTCGCCGGTCGAGCCGCTGACAAACCCGCCAGCGTCGCCGACCAGCACGACGGGCCCGCGCACCAGCGGCCGGCCCTTGTTCACCGCGCCGGCGGGGTCGAGGTCGTAGTAGACCTCTTTCGGTTCCAGCTCGCCCGGGAGGAGGCTGCGCTCCTGCGCGGCGTGAAAGAACTTGGTGTACAAGTCCTGGATGCGCTCGCCCTCGCGCAGCCGCCCGCCGATGCCGACGCAGATGTGCTCGTGCTTGGGAAAAACCCAGCCGTAGCCGGTCAGCCCGTCGAAGCGCAGCGCCACCAGCAGCGGCGGGCGCGCCGAGTAGTGCCGCGCAATCTCGGCCGCGGGGTAGGGCAGGTCTTCGTTGGCGCACAGGACGTACTCGTTCTTGCTCCAGCCGGTGCGCAGGCCGGCCAGGTGCGCCACGCGGCTGTGGGCGCCGTCGGCGCCGATGAGCGCCCGGCCGGTGAACTCTTCGCCGGCGTCGAGCCGGATGGCGACGCGCCCGTCGCCGACCTCCAGCGCCGCCAACCCGCTGCCTTCACGGAACTCGGCTCCGGCGCGCACGGCGATGTCCTTGAGCGCGTTGTCGAACTTGCTGCGCAGCGAGAGGTAGCCCGAGGGGCGGCGCTCGGTCCACTCGGCGCGCCGGCCGAGGTCGTCGTCAAAGAAGCTGATGCCGTAGAAGGGCGAGTCCACCAGCTCGTCGCGGTGCGCCTCGAGGTAGGGGAAGCGCTCGAAGGCGAGCCGATTGATCCAACTGGCGCAGGTCTTGTGCCGGGGGAAGCGCGCTTTGTCGACCAGCAGGGTGCGGTAACCGGCGTCGGCCAGCCACTTGGCCGCGGTCGCGCCCGCCGGCCCCGCGCCAATGATGAGTACGTCGTAGTGCGTCATTCGGTGTAGATCAAAGAATCCGGAAACATAACACAGGCGCACGGAGGCGACAACGCGGCGGCGCGTTGCGCGGGGGCGCGCGCGGCGGGTAGAATGGCGCTTCCGCAAGCAATCTCAGGAGGTGGGCAGTGGACACGCGCGGCGTCAAGTTCACCTGGCTCGGCCACGGGACCTTCCGGCTCGACACGCCCGAAGGCAAGACGGTGCTCATCGACCCGTGGGTCGAGGGCAACCCCGCCTGCCCCGCCGCGCTCAAGAAGTTCGACAAGATTGACGTCATGCTCATCACCCACGGCCACTTCGACCACATCGCCGACGCGGTGGCGCTGGCCCGGCAGCAGAGGCCGCAGGTGGTCGCCATTTGGGAGACCTGCCAGTGGCTGGCGGGCAAAGGCGTCGAGAACCTCGTCGACATGAACAAGGGCGGCACCGCCAAGGTCGCCGGCCTCAAGGTCACTATGGTCCACGCCGACCACAGTTGCGGCATCCTCGACGACGGCAAGATCATCTACGGCGGCGAGCCCTGCGGCTACGTCGTCCGCTTCCCCAGCGGCCTGGTGCTCTACCACTCCGGCGACACCAACGTCTTCGGCGACATGAGAATCATCGCCGAGCTCTACGCCCCCCAGCTCGCCTGCCTCCCCATCGGCGACCACTACACCATGAGCCCGCGCGAGGCCGCCTACGCCGTGCGCCTGCTGGGTGTGCAGGCAGTCATCCCGATGCATTACGGGACGTTCCCCATCCTGACGGGCACGCCCGACGAGCTGAAGAAACTGACCGCCGACGTGAAGGGCTTCGAAGTCATCGCCCTCAAGCCCGGCGAAAGCGTAGGCTAGGTTTTGTCAGGGCACGGCTTCAGCCGTGCCGTAAAATGGATGGTTTGCCTGTTGTACCGCACTGCCGTAGGCTGTCGCGGAGGTCCTCAGACCGTAGCGACCTGATCCCCGCGGCGGGAGCCGCTGGGCTGAACAGGAGGTGGAGGCCTTGGTGACACGACGATGAGCGGAATCACTGACCCCGAAGTCGAGAAGTACTTCTACGGGCTGCTGCCGGCGCGCGACGCCGTGCTGGCCGAAATGGAAGCGCAGGCGGCCCAGCGCAGTATCCCCATCGTCGGCCCCGCGGTCGGCCGCGTGCTCTACCAGTACGCCCAGCTCATTGGCGCCAATCGCATTTTCGAGATGGGCTCGGCCATCGGTTACTCGACCATCTGGCTGGCGCGCGCCGCCGGGCCGGGCGCGACGGTCTTCTACTCCGATGGGCACCCCAAGAACGCCGAGGAAGCCCGCGGCTACTTCGACCGCGCCGGCGTCGCCGACCGGATCAAAGTGCTGGTGGGGGATTCTCTCGAGCTCATCCAGCGGACCGAGGGCGAGTTCGACCTCATCTTCAACGACGTCGACAAGCACCAATACCCGGAAGTCCTTCAACTCGCCGTGCCGCGCCTGCGCCCGGGCGGGCTCTTCATCACCGACAACGCGCTCTGGTCGGGCCGCGTCGCCCGCCCCGCCGCGCCCGGCGACCCCAACACCCCCGCCATTCAGGAATTCAACCGCCAGCTCTACTCCACCCGCAAGCTCTGGACCACCATCCTCCCCTTGCGCGACGGCCTCGCCGTCTCCCTCAAGTTGTAGCCTCTTCTCCGCTTGACACTGCAATCCTCTCAAGCGCAAACTGCGCACCAACCTCGGGGCTTTGCGGGCATATCGATGCTGCACCTTGAAAAGATGCTTTCCGCCCACACGGCGGCGGTCACTGGTCTGGCTGCCAGCCCGGATGGACGACGGCTCCTGTCTGGAAGCATGGACAAGAGCATCCGCGTGTGGGATGTGGAGCGAGGTTTCGAGGCCATGGAAATCGAGCACAACGATCCCGTGGTGGCGGTGGCCTTCAGCCCGGACGGGAGCTGGCTGGCCTCTGGTTGCACCGACAATGTGGTCCGAATCTACAAGATCAAGACGGGAACGGAAGTGGCGGCGATGAGGAACCCAGCAGGGTCGACCATCTGCTCAATCGCTCTTAGCCCGGACGGCACTCTGTTGGCGGCCGCCTCAGACGGCGGACGGGTGGGGCTTTGGGAATTCCCCACGGGCATCGAGAGAGGGACCATACCTCCTGGCGACCAGCTCAGCGTGGCCGCCTATGATGTTGTTGCCTTCTTGCCGGATGGGCAGAAGCTTGTGGCCGGTAGAGCCGATGGCAAGATAGAAATCTGGGATGTGGGCTCCATCCGCAAGGTGGCCAGCCTGCGCGGGCACAGTGAAGGCGAGAGCTTCGTCGGGCTGAAGCAAGTAGCGGTCGACCCGCACGGGGAATGCCTCGTCTCAACAGGAGGAATCCGGGACTCGACGGTTCGAGTTTGGTCAATGCCCGACGCGGAAGGGGAATCCGGGAAGGAACTGGCCAAGTTCTCTGAGTATTCCTGTTCCGCGGTTTTCAGTCCGGATGGGCGGTGCTTGGCGACGGTACCCGGCGGCGTCGTCAAGGTCCGTGAATCCGGCACCTGGCTGGAGATTGCCACGCTTCCAGGCCACACGGCCGGTATCAACTCCCTGGCGTGGAGCCGGGGCGGCTGGCTCGCCTCCGGTGGCGGAGACAGCAGCATAATTGTGTGGAAGTAAACCGCCTGGCAGCGCCTCTGAGGGTAGAGACGCACAAAACCCTTAAGCCACCTTGTGTCCTTGGGCTAGAATCGGGCGGATGGCTTCCCTCAAGCTGAGCTCGGCAGCACTCGTCCTGTTGCTGGCGGCAACGCCGGCGCTGGCGCAGGAGCCGGCGCCGCCGCTGGCGGAGGGCGACATCGTGCAGTTGCTCCAGGCCGGGGTGACGCCGGCGCGCGCCGCCACGTTGGTCGAGGAGCGGGGAGTCAGCTTTGATATCACGCCCGAGGTCGAGACGCGCCTGCGCGAGGCGGGCGGCGACGACGCCCTAATTGCCGCTGTCACCCGCGCCGCGGCGCCGCCCGACGAAGCCATCCGCCGGTTGACGCTGGCGGAGCTGCGCGCCAAAGACGGCGAGCGCAGCGCCGCCCTGAGCGAGCTGGCCGAAGCCGCCCGGCTGGCGCCGCACTGGAGCGAGCTCCACTACCGCAGCGGGTTCATCTACGAGTCGCTGCGCCTCTACAAGCAGGCCGGCGCCTCGTGGCGCCGCTACCTCGACCTCCGCCCCGACACGCCGCGCAAGACGGAGATGGTCGCCAAGCTGGCGGAGTGGGACTACCGCCGCGAGAAGCAGCAGAAAGCCGAGGCGCTGGTGGAGCAGGCCACGGAGGAAGCGAGGAAACCCAACCTGCCGGGCGCGCTGGACCTGGCGCGCCAGGCGGTCGATGCCGACTCGGAGACCAGCTCCGTCCAGGCCAAACTGGCCGAGCTGCTGACCTCCCTGAGGCCTTCGGGCGCAGCGTCACTGGACGAGGCGCTCCCGCACGCCCGCGAGGCCGTGCGGCTGGACCCGCAGTCGGCCGAGGCGCACCGGCAGCTTTCCCGGGTGCTGCGCGAGAAAGGCGAGCTGGCCGAGGCCGAGCGCGAAGCCCGCGCCGCCGTGCGTCTCGCGCCCGCCTCGGCCAGCGCTCGCGCCACCTTGGCGGTGGTGCTGGCCCGGCAGGGGAGGAACGCGGAGGCTGTCGCGGAGACGCGGGCAATACCCAGCATCGACCCGAATGATGAGTGGGCTACGGGCACGGTCGTGCAAGTGGGGCGGGAGTTTTCCCGCCGCAAGGACTACGCCAGTGCCGTCGGGCTTCTGCGCGAATACCTGTCGGAGCATCCGGACAAGACCGTCGCGCGGGTGGACCTGGCCGTGGCGCTGGCCGAGCAGGACAACCGCGCCGCCGCCGAGCAGGAGCTCCGCGAAGCCGTCCGCCGCGACCCCCAAAACGGCTTGGCTCACTATGAGCTGGCTCGGCTCCTGTGGCGGAAGAAGGACTACGCGGCGGCGGTGCCTGCCGCGCGGGAAGCCCTGCGGCTCGACCCCAACAGCACCTGGACCCATTGGCTGCTGGGCAGCGTGCTGAGCGACGCCGGGCAATTGGACGAGGCTCGCCGGGAGCTTCAGGAGGCTCTCCGGCTGGCTCCCAACAACGCCGTCGCTCACTGGAACATTGGCGTCGTCTATGAGCGCCAGGGCGACCGGGCCGCGGCCCTGCGCGAGTACCGCGAGGCCGCGCGCCTCGAGCCGGAAAACGAATTCTATAAGGAGAACCTCGCCAAGGCGGAGAAGCGGCAGGAGTAGACGGCCTTCGCGCTACCGGTGCGCCTGCGATTCGAGCCAGCGCTCGGCGTCGATGGCGGCGCGGCAGCCGGCGCCGGCGGCGGTGACCGCCTGGCGGTAGACGTGGTCGTGGACGTCGCCGGCGGCAAACACGCCCGCGACGCTGGTCTGGGAGCCGTTCTTCACGATGAGGTAGCTGGTTGGGTTCATCTCCAGTTGGCCCTTGAAGATGCTGGTGTTGGGCTCATGCCCAATGGCGACGAACACGCCGTCGATTCTTCGCGTCTCTTCCTTGCTGGTCTTCAGGTTCTTCAGCTTCACTGCCTCGACGGTGTTCTTCGCCGGGTCGAGGATGTCGGTGATGACCGTGTCCCAGACGAACTCAATCTTGTCGTTGGCGCGGGCGCGCTCGGCCATGATCTTGGAAGCGCGCAGCTCGTTGCGCCGATGGACGACGGAAACCTTGGTGGCGAACTTGGTGAGGAAGAGCGCCTCCTCCATCGCCGTGTCGCCCCCGCCAACGACCATGACCTCCTTGCCGCGGAAGAAGAAACCGTCGCAGGTGGCGCAGGTGGAGACGCCGTGGCCGATGAGCTTGCGCTCCGACTCCAGCCCGATCAGCTTGGCCGAGGCGCCTGAAGCAATGATGAGCGCGTCCGCTTGATAGGTGTTCTTCGCGGTCTTGAGGGTGAAGGGTCGCCGGCTCAAATCCGCCGCCGTGGCCGATTCCATCACGTACTCGGCGCCGAACCGCTGCGCCTGTTTTTTCATCAGCTCCACCAGCTCCGGGCCCTGCACGCCCTCGGGGAAGCCGGGATAATTCTCGACCGCCGTGGTCAGCGAGAGCTGCCCGCCGGGCTCGTGGCCCTCCAGCACCAGCGGCTTCAGGTTGGCGCGCGCGGCGTAGATGGCTGCGGTCGAGCCCGCGCAGCCCGAGCCCAGGATAATCACCTTGTGCACCATCGTGCCTTCGTCCTCCTTGGAGAAGCGCGGCCTGCCGAAGAGCCTGCCTGCAGCGGGCAGGCGCCTATCTTAGCCCGCTGGCGCGAGTTTGTCTTTCCCGTTGCGGCGGCCGACACTCCATTGGATAATGTCGCCGCCGGAAAGGTCGCAGGGAGGGGGTCACCATGGGCAAGCGCGAAGCGGGGGTCTACGCCATCTTCGAGACGTCGATGGGGCGCATCGTGGTGCGCCTCTATGACGACAAAGCGCCGCGCACGGTGGCCAATTTCATCGAGCTGGCCGAAGGCAAGAAGGAGTGGACCGACCCGCGCTCGGGCGAGTACGTCAAGCGGCCCTACTACAACGGCCTGACCTTCCACCGCGTCATTCCCGAGTTCATGATTCAAGGCGGCTGCCCGCTGGGCGACGGCACCGGCGGGCCGGGCTACGAGTTCGAAGACGAGTTCCACAAGGACTTGAAGCACGACACGCCCGGCATCCTCTCCATGGCCAACGCCGGGCCCGACACCAACGGCAGCCAGTTCTTCCTCACCGTCGCAGCCACGCCCTGGCTCGACAACAAGCATGCCGTCTTTGGCCGCGTGGTGGAAGGCTTGGACGTGGCGGTGAAGATTTCTCAGACGCCGCGCGACCGCAACGACCGCCCGCGCACACCCGTCCTCCTCGAGCGCGTCACGATTGAAAGAGTAAGCTAGGTTAGCGGTCGTTCCCGTTGCCGTTCTGGCCGCGGAAGAAGCGCTCGCCGCCCAGCAGGCTCGCCACCGGGATCACCAGCTCCTCGCCTTCCAGGCGCGCGTCCACCTTGATGGGGTTGCAGCCGCCGGGCGTGTCGATGAACCCGAGCGGGATGGCGGCGGCGCAGTTCTGGCAGACGACCTCGTCGCCGTCGCGGAAGTAGGGATGCGCGCCGCAGATAGCGCAGGCCTCCAGACGCGCGGTCAGCTCGCCCGTGGGGCGAGTGACCACGAAGAAGCGGATGGAGGTGCGCTCGTGGGTGAAGCGGAAGCGGTGCAGCGCGCCGTCCTCCACCCAATCAAGCGGGATGCGAACGGTGTCGCTCGTTGCCTGCACCGGCAGCACGTCGGGGAGGCCGTTCGTCCCGCGCGCGTAGATGTGCTCCGCCGTCAGCAGCACCAGCGCCACCAGCGCCGCCGCCGCCCCTGCGGCCATCCAGCGGCGCTCGGTGCGGGCGCGCGACTGCAGCAGCTCGCGGCCCACCAACCAGGCCGCCGTCGCCAGCAGCAGCACGAAGAAGAAGATCTCATTGCGCACGATGGGGCCGAGCAGCCGCATCATCCACGGCCCGCTGGGGATGATTTCGCCCTCCGAGAGTTCGTGCAGGCCGGAGAGCACCAGTTGCGCCGTGATGACCATCAGCATCAGGCTGGTGGCGTCGAAGAACCGGGCCAGGGGCACCGGCAGCGCCCCCTTGAAGAAGAACAGCCCCACGACCACCGCGCCGGCGAGCCCGAGCGTTGTGCCCAGCACCAGGGGCAGGCCTTCGGCATTGAAAGAGAGCGCGCCGAGGAAGATGACGGTCTCGACCCCCTCCCGCAACACCATGGCAAAAACGAACAAGAACAAGCCCAGCGCTGCGGCCGGCCCGCGCCCGGCCAGCGTGTCGACCTTGCCCTCAATCTCGCCCCGTAGCGTGCGCGCCACCCGCCGCATCCACAGAATCATCGAGACCAACAGGGCCGCGGCCACCAGCATCAGCACGCCTTCAACTCCTTCCTGGTTCCAGGCGAAGCGCTCCAGCAGCCAGGCGGCGACTCCGCTGAGCGCCAGCGCCGCCCCTACGCCGTACCAGACCGGGCGGGCCAGGTCGCCGCGGCCGATCTTGCGCAGGTAGACCAGGCAGATGCCGACCACCAGCGCGGCTTCCAGGCCTTCGCGGAGGCTGATGAGGAACGCGGAGAGCATGAGAGCGGAGAAAACTCCTCTGTTGCAATTTGTTGCAACTGAGTTGCAACAACCACTTCCAGTCTATGGCAGCAAGAAGGAAACTGTCAAGGAAAACCCCGACGAACACCGGGGAATCTGGTAGCATTCAGACCGGCGAGCAGCCCCCAATGACCCAGTCCGGCACACCGCGCATTGCGGCGGTGGGGACGGCGAACCCGCCCTACTGCTTCACCCAGGAAGAAGTCCTGCGGCTGCTGGGCTACACCCGGCCCATCGCGCGCGATATCTTCCTCCACAGCGACATCGACCGCCGCTATCTGCATGTCAACCCCGCCACCGTCACCACGCCCGAGGATGAAGACCTGGACGTGCTGCACCGGCGCTACCGCGAGGGGGCAATCCTGATCGCGCGCCAGGCGGCCGAGCGGGCGCTCGCCCGCGCCGGGCTGACCACCGAAGACGTTGACTGCATCCTGGTCGCTTCCTGCACCGGCTACCTTTGCCCCGACCTTTCCACCGTGTTGGTCAAAGAAATGAACCTGCCGGGGCGGGTGCAGCGCGGGGCCCTGCTCGGCCACGGTTGTGCAGGCGCCATGCCGCTGCTGCAGCGCGCCTACGACCACGCCCGCGCCCATCCCGAGCGGCGCGTGCTGGCCGTCGCGGTCGAAATCTGCTCGGCGGCCTACTTCATCGACGAGACGCTCGAGACCATCGTCGGCAACGCCATCTGCTCCGACGGCGCCGCCGCCTGCATTGTGACCTGCGCCGCGGACACCGGGCCACGCATCGCCGGGTTCGCCTCCGTGCTGGACACCAACTGCCAGAGCTCGGTCGGCTTCGACCAGCGCGAGGGGCGATTGCGCATCATCCTCGCGCCCACGATCCGCGATCTGGCCCCGCCGATTGTGAACAAAGTCCTCAACGAGCTGCTGCCCCCGCATGGGCTCGCGCGCGCCGACGTCCGCCACTGGGTGATGCATCCGGGCGGGCGCAAGGTCATCGACCGCATTCAAGCTGAACTGGGCATGAGCGATGACCAGGTCGCCATCTCGCGCAGCGTGCTCCGCAACTACGGCAACATGTCCTCGCCCACTGTGCTCTTCGTGTTGAATGAGGTCATGCAAAACGGCACGCAGCCCGGCGACCGCGGCGTCCTGCTGGCGCTCGGCCCCGGCTTCGCTGCCGAAGCCGCCCTCCTGGAATGGTAGTTGGCGACTCGCGACCGGCGACTCGGATCCCACGAACCGTGCCGTGCGCCGGCGACCCGCAAGAACCCACCGTTCAGCCCAGTGGCCCCTGCCACTGGGTGCATCTAAGTATGCAGGCAGGGTGGAGGAAGCAGCGATGAAGAGAACCGCCACATTCATTTTCGCAGTCCTAGTGTTTGTTTCTTGCTTGTCGCTCACGGCCGAGCAGGCGCCGCCGGTGCGCGAAATCAAGATGACGGCCAAGAAGTATGAGTTCAACCCCGCCGAGGTCCGGGTCAAGCAGGGCGAGCGCGTGCGCCTGCTCATCACCGCCACCGACCGCGACCACGGCATCGAGATCAAGGAGCTGGGCATCAAGGTGCGCCTCGAGGAAGGGAAGGAGACGTCGGTCGAGTTCACGGCCGAGAAGCCCGGCGAGTACGAATTCAAGTGCTCGGTCCGCTGCGGCTGGCGCCACGGCTCCATGAAGGGCAAGCTCATCGTCGAACCGACTGCTGAGTGAACTCTGCCGTTCAGCCCAGCGGCCCCCGCCGCTGGGGGCCAGTGCCAACTAGCTCTCTGTGCGGATGGTCGGCAGCGGCAGGTGGTCGGTGGGGAGGCCGGCGGCGAGCAGGTCGAGCCAGGGGTTGAGCGCGGCGAGGAAGCCGGCCAAGTCGAGGCCGTGGGAGTCGGGCGGGAAGCGGCAGAGCTTTTCGACGCCCTGGCGCAGCAGCGATAGCGTCCCGGTCAGGTTGCCGTTCAGATAGTGGTGGAAGGCGGCCGCGACCTGGATGATGCCCTGGTAGAAGGGTTTTTCCTCTTCCGTTTCTTCGAGCCAGATTTCCTCCAGCAGCTCATGACAGGTGAAGAACTCCCGTTGGTTGAAGAGGTCGAGCCCGCGGCGGAACTTCTGGCGCTTCTGCTCGGCATCCATGGGCGTAGCCAGAGTATCCTTCGTCGAGCCGGCTACGTAAAGAGCGACTCGCGACCGGTGAGTCCGCAGGCCTGTAACGGGTATTGAATTCCAATGGACTAACGCGCGAGAGAGAATACAAGGATGAACATTTTCTGGAAAAACAGCGAGCGCAAGCGGCTGGAAGAACAGATGCAGCGCGCCGGACGCCTGCCGCCGGGGCAGGTGGCGACGCTGAAGTGGCCGGTGCTGCACCTGGGCGGCGTGCCGCGGTTCGACCGCGCCACCTGGGACTTCCGCGTCTTCGGGCTGGTGGAGCAGCCACTGGTGCTGAGCTACGACGACCTGCTTGCGTTGCCGCAGTCGGAGGTTTTGGCCGACATGCACCGCGGCCCAGGCCCGAGGCCGCCCACGTGCTGGTGCACGCCGACGGCGGCTACGCCACCAACCTGCCGCTCGAGGATTTGCTGCGCGAGGAGGTGCTCTTCGCGCACCTGCACGATGGCCGGCCGCTCGACCCCGAGCACGGCTATCCGCTGCGCCTGGTGGTGCCGCACCTCTACGCCTGGAAGAGCGCCAAGTGGGTGCGCGGGCTCGAGTTCCTCGACCACGACGTCGGCGGCCTGTGGGAGCGCAACGGCTACCACCTCTACGGCGACCCGTGGAAAGAACAGCGGTACGAGGGCGACTCGTAAGCGCCAGCTTGTCCCGCCTTCAGCGCCGGGCTATACTGGCCCCGCCGCACGACGAGCAGCCCACCCTCTGCCTGCTTCGGGGCAGTCTTTCTGCGAGCGCTGAATGGAATCGTTCACGGCTCTTCATCCCATCCTGCAGGCGTTGCTGGCGACGTGCTTCACCTGGGGGATGACCGCCCTGGGCGCGGCCACGGTGTTTTTCACCCGCGAGATCAGCCGCAAGATGCTCGACGCCCAGCTCGGGTTCGCCAGCGGCGTTATGCTGGCGGCGAGCTACTGGTCTCTGCTGGCGCCCGCCATCGCGATGTCGAGCGGCAGCGGCGTGCCCTCCTGGTTCCCCGCCGCCGCCGGATTCCTGACGGGCGCGCTCTTTCTCCGCGGAATCGACCGGGTGCTTCCGCATCTCCACCTCGGCTTTCCCTTGAGCGAGGCCGAGGGAATCAAGACCAGCTGGCAGCGCACCACGCTGCTGGTGACGGCGATTACGCTGCACAACATTCCTGAAGGGTTGGCCGTGGGCGTGGCTTTTGGGGCAGTGGCCGCCGGCCTGCCGGCGGCCACGCTACCGGCGGCCATCGCGCTGGCCGTAGGCATCGGGCTGCAGAACTTCCCCGAGGGTCTGGCCGTGGCGGCGCCGCTGCGGCGGGAAGGGCTCTCGCGCCTCAAAAGCTTCTGGTACGGGCAACTCTCGGCCGTGGTGGAGCCGGTGGCGGCGGTGGTGGGGGCGGCGACGGTTCTGTCCGCGCAAGCCGTGCTGCCCTACGCCATGGGCTTCGCCGCCGGGGCGATGGTCTTCGTCGTTCTGGAGGAGACGATTCCCGAGGCCGAGCGCAGCGGCAACACCGACCTGGCCTCGATGGCCGCCATGGTCGGCTTTGTGGTGATGATGATTCTGGATGTCGCCGCCGGCTAATCTCCTCCCGGGAATTCTCTTGCCTCGGAAGCTATGCTAGAATCCGCCGAGTCCGATTCACCTCGGGAGGGACGTCATGGCGAACTACCTGACCGAGTTGTCTCAGGCAACCGGCTTCACTCCCTGCCCGAAGCAAGGACCCTACGGCGACAAGGAAGGCTGCGTCGTAGGCGTGCGGGACGGCTTCCTGTTCGCCATCGGCCGTGATACCTCAGAGAACCAGCACGGCATGGCCATCCTGGCGCGCTTCAAGCCCACCGAGACCCATGAAACCGTGAAGAAGGCCGTGCAGGAGCATCCGGCGGTCCAAGCGGCCAAGGGCGACGCCAAGCCGAAGGAGTCAGGGAACGATTTCGCGAAGTGGAAGTGGAACTATTCGCTCAAGCGGCCGAAGGCGGAGGCGATAGCGGAGCTAGTGCGGGCGCTGGCGGAAGCCCTCAATCAGGCCACGCCGGGCTTCGACGCCCGCTGCGAGGGCTGCCAAAGAACTTCCGTCTCGGAGATTCTCCTCCTCAACGGCGTCCCGGTCTACTACTGCGAGCCCTGCCAGCAGCAGATGCACCATGACCTGGACAAGGCGGGGATGGACTACGAAGCCATTCCCGTCGACCCCATGAAGGGCCTGGCCTACGGCGTGGGTGCGATGGTGGCGGGCGCGCTGGCCTGGGGCCTGGTGGCCTACTGGCTCGAGCGCATCTTCCTTTACGGCGCCATTCTCATCGGCTACCTGGTGGCCAGGGCCGTGCACGCCGGCATGGGGAAGATCGAGCGGATGGGGCAAGTTCTGGTGGTGGTGCTGACCATCCTCAGCGTGGCGCTGGGCGACGTCATCTTCTACTCCCTGATTATCATGAAGACTGAACAGATTCCCTTCAGCCTTGAGCTGCTGATTGGGGTGATCATCAACTTCGTTACCCTGGAGACTCAATCGGGTGGCGGTATCGCGTCCATCTTCTTTGCCCTCATCGGAGCGGGCTACGCTCTCTACACCATGCGCAAGCCACAGTTCAAAGCCAAGTTCGAGCGCCTGGGCCAGCCGGCCTCCTGAGCGCGAAGGAGCCTTCCTGTGTTTCCCAATAGACGTTCCTATGCGTTGACTTGAGTGGGAGCGCAGCCTAGGATTCCGCCAGCGAATCGCAAGCGCGGGAGAGGCAATGCCGGAGCGCGAGGAAGGCGTGGCCACGCCGTCGTGGGCGCGGCATCTGCACCTGAAGGAGCCCGACTACGCCCGCCCGCTGCTGGAAATCTCTCCCGAACAGCGCGCGGCGCTGCTGGACAAGCTGACTTTCCTCTACGGCCGCGAGCGGGCCGCGGCGTGCTACCCCGAGCTGGAGCGCATCCTGCGCGTCTACCACGCCCACAAAACCCCGGAGATGATTGAAGAAGAGGAGGACTTCAACCCCGCCGAGCGCTTCACCGAGCGCGACGTCATCCTCATCACCTACGGCGACATGGTGCGCAGCCCGGGCAAGAAGCCCCTGCAGGCCCTCGCCGACCTGGCGCAGATTTTTTTCCAGCGCCTCATCAACACCATCCACCTCCTGCCCTTCTTCCCCTATTCCTCCGACCGCGGCTTCGCGGTCATCGACTTCGAGGAGGTGGACCCCAACCTGGGCTCGTGGGACGAGATCGAGCAGTTGAGCCAGAACTTCCGGCTGATGTTCGACGGCGTCATCAACCACGTCAGCTCCAAGAGCCGGTGGTTCCAGCAGTTCCTCAACGGCAACCCCCACTACCAGCGCTTCTTCACCACTTTTTCGACCAAGGAGCCCATCAGCGACGAGCAGATGAAGCTCATCCTGCGCCCGCGCACCACGCCCCTGCTCACCACCTTTCAGACCGTGAACGGCCCCAAGCTGGTGTGGACCACCTTCGGCCCTGACCAGATCGACTTAAGCTTCAAATACGAGCAGGTGCTGATCCGCATCCTGGAAATCCTGTTGATGTACGTGCGCCGGGGCGCGGACATCATCCGCCTTGACGCGGTCACCTACCTGTGGGAGGAGCTGGGGACTTCGAGCGCCCACCTGCAGCAGACGCACTGCATCGTGCAGCTCTTCCGGCTGGTGCTGGACCTGGTGGCCCCGCACGTGGCCCTGCTCACCGAGACCAACGTGCCCCACGAGGACAACATCCGCTACTTCGGTGACGGCCGCAACGAGGCGCAGATGGTCTACAACTTCGCCCTGCCGCCCCTGGTGCTGCTGGCGTTCGTGAAGGGCGACTGCACGCGGCTGGCGGACTGGGCGGCCTCACTCGAGCGCGTCTCCGACACGACCACCTATTTCAACTTCCTCGACTCTCACGACGGCGTGGGGGTGTTGCCGGTGAAGAACCTGGTGCCGCCCGAGGAGGTGGAGGCGCTGGTCGAGCGCGTGCGGGCGCACGGCGGCCTGGTGAGCTACCGCGACACCGGCGACGGCGGCCAGGCCCCCTACGAGCTCAACATCACCTGGTTCAATGCGCTCAACCGCGAGGACAGCGGCGAGAGCTTGGCCTTGCAGGTGGAGCGGTTCGTGGCCTCGCGCTCCATCGCGCTGGCGCTGATGGGCGTGCCGGGCATCTATCTGCTCGGCCTGGTCGGCGGGCAGAACGACCAGGAGGCGGTGCGGCAGACGGGCGTGGCGCGCGACATCAACCGCGCCACCATCTTCGAGCGCAAGCTCTTCGAGCTGCTGGGCGACGAGGGATGCACCTGCCACCAGATTGCGCGCCGGTTCTTCCGCCTGCTCGAGGTCCGCACCGCCTCGTCGGCCTTCCATCCCAACGCCGGCCAGCGCGTGCTGCGCGGGGACCCCGCGGTGTTCTGCGTGCTGCGCACGGCCCAGGATGCCGGCCAGGTGGTGCTGGCGCTGACGAACGTGAGCGACCGGCAGCGGGAGGTTCGCCTCCGCGCGGAGGAAATCGGGGCGGCCGCGCGGTGGGAGGACATGCTGAGCGGGAAGGTGGTGGAGGCGAAGAGCGGGGGGCTGGACTTGCACCTGGCGCCGTACCAGGTTCTGTGGCTGACGCCGGAGAAGTAGCCCGCTAAAGTCCTCGCCTGCGGCGGCGGCCGCGGGTAGAATGGCGGGGGTAAACCGTCGAGGAGAAGCCATGAAGGCTGGAACAGTTTGCGTCCTGCTGCTGCTGGGGCTGGCGGCGATGGCCGGGTGCGACACCATGGAGCAGATCGCCAGCGGGCCCAAGGACGTCACCATCCAGGTGAACGCGCCGCTGCACGTGAAGGTGAAAGAAGAGTTCGTGGTCGAGGTGCGGGTGCAGAACACGGCCTCGCAGTCGCAGCGGCTCGACAGCATCGACGTGGGCGACACCTACCTGCAAGGGGTAGCCATCCAGCGCAGCGAGCCGGCCTTCAAGCAGTCCATGCACGTGCCGCTGGTCAACATGCAGAGCTACGAGTACGGGACGCCCATCGCGGCGGGCGGGGAAGTGGTGGTCAAGTTCTATGCGGTGGCGGTGAAGGTGGGGGATTACTCGGCCACGGTGGACGTGTGCATCAATTCCGCCTCCAGTTGCTCCAGCCATCCCACCCGGGCGGTGGTGGAATAGTCGCGACTCGCGACCAGAAGCTGTTCCAAGACCTGTTCTGCCGCATTTGGTAGCGCCGGCATCCTTCCGGCCGTTTCCTACACAGCAAGAAAATAAGCCGGCTGGAAGCCGGCGCTACCAAAAAGCCGGCATTCGCGGTGCCGGACGGAAGAGCAGAACAGGAAGCCATTCGCCACTAGCGTCCGGCGTCCCGCTTCTAGTACACCGTGTATTGCTCGAAGTGGAAGGTGTTGTCGGACTGGAGGATGATGTTCTTCTGAGTCTGCTCTTCGAGCTCGCGGATGAGCACGCTCTCCTTGCCCTTGAGGGCCTGCACGATGTCGGGGTGGGCGCGGATGGTGAGCTCGGGGGCGTCCATGGAGCCGGCCATCTTGCGCGCCTCGGCCTGAATCTCGAAGCAGAGCGTCTCGACCGACTTGACCATGCCGGTCCCGGTGCAGACCGGGCAGGGCTGGCAGAGCACGCGCTCCAGCGACTGCCGGGTGCGCTTGCGGGTGATGGCCACCAGGCCGAATTCGTTGAAGCTTAGGATCTTGGAGGGCGAGCGGTCGTGGCGCAGCTCGTCCTCGAGCGCGCGCAAAACGCGGTGGCGGTTGCGCGAGTCCTCCATGTCGATGAAGTCGATGATGAGGATGCCGCCCAGGTCGCGCAGGCGGATCTGGCGCACCACCTCCTGCACGGCTTCCAGGTTGGTCTTGACGATGGTGTCCTCCAGCCGCGAGGAGCCCTTGCCGACGAACTTGCCGGTGTTGACGTCGATGGCCACCAGGGCTTCGGTCTGGTTGATGACGATATAGCCGCCGGACTTGAGCCAGACCTTGGGCTTGAGGGCGCGCTCGATCTCCGCCTGCACGCCCATCTCTTCGAACATGGGGGCGGGCTTGGTGAAGAGCTTGACGCGGTTGGAGAGGGCGGCCTGGTAGCGGGAGACGAAGTCGAGCACCTTGGCGTAGTCCTCTTCGCTGTCCACCCAGACGCTCTCGTACTCGGCGGTGAGGTGGTCGCGGAGGGTGCGCTCGATGAGGTCGAGGTCGCGGTGGAGGACCGCGGGCGCGGCCACCTGCTCGGCGTGCGCCCGCATGTCGTGCCACAGCTTGACCAGGTAATCGATGTCCTGCCGCAGGTCTTCTTCCGCGCAGCCGGCGGCGGCGGTGCGGACGACGAAGCCGCCGGTGTTCTGGCCGCGGAGCTCAAGCAAGAGCCGGCGCAACCGGGCGCGCTCCTCCACGGTGCCGATCTTGCGCGAGATGCCGATGTGGTTGATGGTGGGCATGTAGACCAGGTAGCGCCCGGGCAGCGTGATATGCGAGGTGATGCGGGCGCCCTTCTTGCCCATCTGCTCCTTGGCGATCTGGACGATGATTTCCTGGCCGGACTGGAGGAGCTCGGCGATGGCGGGCTGGCCGCGCGAGGGCCGGGCGTGGGTGCGGCCCGGGCGTCCGGGACGGCCCATGCGATCCGGGCGGCCCGGACGGTCCCGGCGGCCGAAGCCGCCGCGCTCACGTTCGCGCCCGCGGCCCCCCCGGCCGCGGCGGCGCCCGCCGCGGCTGAAGCGGTCACGACCGCTGCGCTCGGGGCGTCCGACGCGGCTCTGGCGAGTCCATTCGACCCCGTCGCCGGTGCGCTCGTGCACCGACGGCGGTAGGTCGGTCTGTTCCTGCGCGCGACGCACCTGTTCGACCTCAGCCAGCGTCGGGCCTTCGACGCCGTTGTAGGTTCCGGCTTCCAGGTGTCCGGAGCCGGGCTCATCGCCAGGCGGCTCCGACAGCGGCTCGGGCTGGACTGAATCGGGGAGAAACGGTTCTTCGTCTTCGGCGGACTCGGCCTCCGCCACGGCCTCGCTGACTTCCTCAGACGATTCTTCGCTTGAGGCCTGCTCCTCTTCGTGGTCTTCTTCTTCGCCCTCCGGTTCGTCCGTGAACTCGGGGAGAGGAGCCGTTTCCGGTTCGGGCCGGGCGAACTCCGGCGGCGGCGCCTCCTCGACAACCGGCGCGGCCTCGGCGGAGAGCTCAGGCGTCTGCGGTGATTGGGTGGTCGGGAGGTCGTGCTCCGGCGGAGCGGTCAGCGGCGCGGCCGCCGGCGAAGAATCGGCCGGGGGGGCCGGGACACGGTCGCGATACTTGGCCAGCGATTCGCCGGGAAGGATGATGGGCTCGTAGGGTTCGCCCGAAGGCGGCCGGTTGAACTCGCGCGGCTCCCGCGGCTCGCGGGGCGGACGAGGCCCGCGGTCGCGCTGGCCCCACGGCCGGCGCTGGGGTTGAGAGCGGTCGGCCATCGGACCCTGCATCTCGCGGGGCCGCCCGCGACCGCCGCGACGCCGGCCGCCGCGGTGACGGCGGCGCGGTCCGCGTCCGCCGCTCATGGGACGAGTCTCGGGGAGGCGGAGCGGGGGTTCGTGGCTGAGAAAAGCCGGCTGGCGCTCGTCGTCGAAACTGGGCGGGCGCGATTCGTTGGAGTCGGGCTGGCGGTCCTCGGGTTCGTCGAGCGTGGCCGCAGTGGGCGCTCCGGCCTCGCTTCCGGGGCCGGGTTGGGCGTCGGCGTCCGGCTGAGCGTCACCGGCGAGCGGCTCCTCGGGGGCGGGCGCTTCGCCGACTGGCTGCGATTCGACGCCGGTGAGAGACGGCGCGGGCTCGGGGAGCTCTATGCGCTCGGTGTCGGCCAGCTCTTCGAGCTCTTCGAAATAGTCGGAGACGTAGAGGAAGGCGTCGCGCTCGAGGCCGACGTCGACGAAGGCGGACTGCATGCCGGGGAGGACGCGGGTGACGCGGCCCTTGTAGATGCTGCCGGCGAGCCCGATTTCGCGCTCGCGCTCGACGTAGAACTCAACCAGTTGCCCGTCTTCGAGCAGGGCGATCTTGGTTTCGTGGGGAGAGGTGGAGATGAGAATTTCTTTGGCCATAGCGGTACCTCGGCGGGCGGAAAGAAGCGGAAGGCGCCGGTGGGGCGCCCGCTGGTGACTGCCCGCGTGGTTTCATCGTGTCCTTTTGGCGGCGGCGCTCTCGGGGTGGCCGCGGCCGGTTCAGGGTCCAACAATCTCTTCTGCTCGCTTCGCCCCGAGCGAAGCTGTTCTTCCTCCCGCCGGAGGAAAGGCCCCCAGAAGAACGCGGGGCCGCGCCGGGCTTAGAGGTTGACGAAGCGGCGCATGCGCACGCTCATCACCAGGCCCAGCATCAGGAACGTGGAGATCGTCGCCGAGCCGCCGTAACTCATCAGCGGCAGCGGGATGCCGGTGACCGGCATGAAGCCGATGACCATGCCCACGTTCACCAACAAATGAAACGCCAACAAGCTGAAGACGCCCGCCAGGAGCAGGCCGCCGGAACGGTCCGGAGCCGTCTCCATGTTCTTGAGCAGACGCAACAGCACCATCAAGTACAAACCCAGCGCCAACAGCACGCCGGCGAAGCCGTGTTCCTCGGCGTAGGCGGCGAAGATGAACTCCGCGTGGCGGACGGGGATGAAGCCCAATTGGTTCTGGCTTCCTTCACCCAATCCCTTGCCCCAGAACCCGCCCGACCCGACGGCAATCTTGGATTGCATCGTCTGGTAGCCGGGGCCGCGGGCATCGCGACCGGGATGGAGGAAGGTTACCACCCGTTCCCGTTGGTACGGGCGCAACACAAACCAGCCGGCCGGCAGCAGCATCAGCCCCAGAAGTCCCAGGGCCAGCGCATGTTTCCAACGCAGGCCGGCGAGAAAAACTCCCGTCGCCGCCACGGGGACCAGCGTCAACGCCGTCCCCAGATCCGGCTGGGCGGCAATCAGAACCATGGGCACGCCCGCCAGAACAGCCACAACCGCCAAGTGCCGCAGGGCGAGAGTCTCGCCCCGCTGAAAGCCGAGGTACCTGGCCAACACCACGATTATAGACCACTTCGCCAATTCCGACACCTGAAAATGCAGGCCACCGAGCTTGAACCAGCGGCGGGCGCCGAAAATCTCCACTCCGAAGAAGAGCAGCGCCACCAGGGCGACCAGGGTAACCAGGTAGATCCAGTGAGCGTTCTCGAGCAGAGCGTGGTAGTCAACGCGGCTGACGAGGAACATCAACCCCAGGCCGAGCCCGACCCAGGCGAGCTGGCGCAGATACATGGAGGCGAAGCGGGGTTGGTTCTGGGTGGTCGAGTAGATTTCAGCCACGCCGAGGAGGCAGACGAGGACGACCAGTCCGAAGAGGTACCAGTCGAACTCGCGGTAACTGAGACGGTCGCGCATCAGTCCTGGGGCTCCTGAGCGGAAGTCGCCGCCTCGGCCGAAGCCTGCGGGTGGGCCGGCACGGGGCGGGCGCGCGCCGCTTCACCGGGCGGGCGCGGGCCGCCCTGTTTTTTCTCGTAGTAGGCGCGGATGACCTCGCGGGCGATGGGCGCAGCGGAGGCGCCGTGCTCACCGTGCTCGAGCAGGACGGCGACGACGATCTCGGGGTCGCGGCGAGGCGCGAGGCCGACGAACCAGGCGTTGTCGACCAGCCGGCCGCTGGCGCCGCGGCCGAGGCGCTTCAGGGTGTCGTAGCCGACGAGCTGTGCCGTGCCCGTCTTCCCCGCGACGTCAACGTTCTCCAGCCGGGCCGAGGTTCCGGTACCGTTCTCGTTGACCACACCCCAGAGAGCATCGGTGACGAAGGCCACGGTCTCCGGACGCAGCGGGAGGTGCCGGATGGACGGGCGCTCTTCCGGCTCGAGGAGCAGCCGGGGGCGGGCGAAAGCGCCGCCGGAGGCGATGCCACCGACGGCGTAGGCGAGCTGCAACGGGGTCACCAGCACCGGCCCCTGCCCAATGGCGACACTGATGGTTTCGCCGTCGTACCAGGGCTGCTTCTGGGTGCGCTGCTTCCATTCCGGCGAGGGGACCAGCCCGTCCTTCTCGCCGGGGAAGTCGATGCCGGTAGGGTTGCCGAGGCCGAACTGCTTGGAGTAGCGGGCAATGCGCTCGATGCCGAGCCGGCGGCCGACCTGGTAGAAGAAGACGTCGCAGGACTCCACCAGAGCGCGGTGGAGGTTGACGGTGCCGTGGCCGCCGGGCTTCCAGCACTGGAAGTTGCGGCCGTAGTGGTTGGCGTAGCCCGGGCAGTAGACGGTGAAGGTGTTCTTGTCGAAGAGGTTTTCTTCCAGCGCGGCGGTGGCGGTGATGACCTTGAAGGTGGAGCCGGGAGAGAGCTGGGCCTGGGTGACGCGGTTGAGCAGGGGCTTGGAGGGGTCGTCGGTGAGGCCGCGCCACTCGTCGGGCTGAACACGGATGGCAAAAAGGTTGGGGTCGAAGTTGGGGTGGCTGAGGAAGGCGAGGATGTCCCCGGTGCGCGGGTCGAGGGCGACGACGGCGCCCTGGCGGCCGGCCATGGCCTGTTCGGCGGCGAGCTGAATGTCGGCGTCGAGGGTAAGGCGGATGGGCTTGCCGGCGGAGGGGCGCTTGTCGTCGAGCTTGCTCACCTCCTTGCCGCGGCTGTCGACGATGACGCGGCGCTCCCCGTCCTCGCCGCGGAGGATGGGGTCGTAGTGCCGCTCCAGGCCCATCTTGCCGATGATGGCGCCGAGCGAGTAGCCGCCCTCTTCGATCTCGTCCTTGCTGGCCTCGCCGACGTAGCCGAAGAGGTGAGCGCCCACGCCGTCGGGCGGGTAACGGCGTCGGTACATGAGGATGAGCTCGAGCTCGGGCAGGTCGGTGCGGTGGGCTTCGACGAAGGCGATGTCGGCGGTCGAGGCTTCGTGCTTGAGCACGATGGGCTGGTAGAGGGGCGCGTCCTTGTACTTCTCCAGGTGCTCCTCGAGCCAGACCGGGTCGAGGCCAAGCCCCTGGGCGATGACGGGCAGGGAGGAGCGGACTTCCTGGATGTGCTCGCGCACCAGGATGACGCTGTGGGAGGCGTAGTGGTCAACCAGGGGGCGGCCGTCGCGGTCGAGGATGAGCCCGCGCGGGGCCATCAGGGGCAGGGTGCGGATGCGGTTGCGCTCGGCCAGGTTGGAGTAGTAGTCGGACTTGTTCACCTGCAACTGCCAGAAGCCGGTGCCGAGGAGCACGAACAGGGCGATGGTGGAGACGCGCAGCAGCGTGAGCCGCCATCCGGCGATCCTGGCTTCGGCGTGGACGTGCATGGCCCGGTCAGGTGGACTGTCGGAAACGATCCAGCAGAACGAAAACTAGCACACCGACGATGGAGTTTACAAGCGCGCCTTCGAGCACGGGCAGGCCGATGAGCTCGACGGGCTGCTCGAGCAGCAGGCGCTGGATGAGGGCGTAGGCGAAGTGGTGGACGTGGTAGAAGCCGAAGACCAGCAGCAGGCGCGCGGGGTGCGGGTCAGTGTCAATGCGGGAGGAGAGCGAGCTGGCGCCGTAGCCGACGATGGTCTTGGCCATGCCGAAGATGCCGATGGGGTGGACGCTGAGCGCGTCCTGCAGCACGCCGACGGCGAGGCCGAGCAGTAGCCCGGTGGCGGGGTTGCGGCGGCTGAAGCCGAAGTAGATGACGATGAGGAGGGCGAGGTCGAGCAGGCCGATAAAAGGCACGAAGGGCAGGTAGCGCGGCACGGAGACCTGGATGAGGATGGCCAGCACCACCGCGGAGAGAATGAGCAGCGGGTGAAAGCGGTAGACCTCGAGGCGCGCCTCTTTGATGGCCATGACGCCGATAAGAGTACAACGGGCCAGCGTGAATGGGTACGCCCAAGCGGGGCAGACAGGCTTCCGCTCGCTCGAACCAAGGATTCAGCGGTTCAACGACAACTAGCTGCTTGGAAGCGGCGCCCCGAAATGCCGGCAAGATGCCGGCGCTACAAGGGCAGAGCCGCATTGGGTAGCAATCGTAGCGCCGGCTTCCAGCCGGCTCTTCCGCCTTGAACTTAGTTCTGGGGGAAGTTCATCCGCCGCAGCAAGTCCCGAAAGCGCGGATGAGTCTGCAGTTGCTCGTATCCCTCCCAGCAGCGGATGGAGAGCAAACCCCGATCGCGCTGCCCATAGGCGCGTTCGAGCAGGGACAAGGCTTTCTCGGTGTCGTCCAGGGCGGCATAGCTCTGCGCGGCGTAGACCGGGCGTACGGTCTCCACCTCACCGAGAACATCCAGTGCTTCCCGACGGCGGCCCATGCGGGCATGGGCATAGGCTAGATTCGCTTTGTAGGTCATCTCGTCTCCGCCGAATTCTCGATACTTTTCCAGGGCCGCCAAGGCGTCTCTGTAGGCAGACTTCCTCATGTAAACCCAGAAAAGATAGTAATGGGCGCCGGCGTGGTTTGGCGTGAGCTCTAGAACGCTTTGGAGTTGGGCAATGGCTTTGTCGGGCTGCCCAGCGCAATAGTACGCCAGACCGAGATTAGCCTTCATGCCGAGGTGGAAAGGGTCAGCTTGTTCAATCCGCTGATAGACCGCGATGGCTTCGTCGAATCGGCCTAAGCACATCAGAAAGGAGCCGTAGCCATGCAACTCATTTGGGCTTAATTCCTGAGCGCGCCGGAACTCCCTCTCCGCGCCCACCCAGTCCCAGTCGTAATTGTGCAGCACAAAACCGAGAGAAGAGTGGGCTTCCGCCAGCCCCTCATCAAGGGCGATCGCCCGAAGGAGCGCCTGCTTGGATTTCTCCCAGTACTCCTTGTGGGGGGATGTTCGAGCCGTTCCCTCAGAAGCATACCAGTGATACGCGCGACCGCGCATGGCGTGGGCCATGGCCCAATCGGGTTCTTTGGCAACAGCCTGCTCGAAGTACTCACTCGCACGCAGCCAGGACGGCGGGTCAGGGCCGTGAAGGTAGTACAGCCCCTGCAGATAGGCCTGGTAGGATTCCGGATCAATCTCTTGCTCTTGGCCGCCACTTAATCGGGTGGCTTCCTGTGGCGTGACCGTAACTTGGATTTGACGAGCAACTGCCCGGGCGACGTCGCTCTGCAAGGCCAGTATGCCGCGCAGCTCGCGCTGGTAGCTCTCCGCCCACAGGTGCTTGTCCGTGGGTCCGTGAATCAACTGCACGGTGATGCGCACCTGCCCGCCCTCGCGCACCACCGAGCCTTCGATGAGCCCGCTTGCCCCCAGTTCCCGCGCAATCTCCGGCAGCGGCTTCTTGACGCCCTTGTACTGCATCGCCGAGGTCCGCGAGATGACCTTCAGGGCGCTGATCTTGGAGAGCTCGGCCGTCAACGCCTCGGTCATGCCGTCCACGAAGTACTCCTGCTCGGGGTCGCCGGAGAGGTTGTCGAGCGGGAGGACGGCAATGGAGTCAATCTTGGGCGCCGCCGGGGCGAAGAGCCGATCCCGAAGGCCGCCAAGGTTGGTGATGTACAACCCACCAAGCAACGCGGCTAGGATGAGCGCCCCGAGCACAGCGCGTCGAGCCAAGCGGAACGAGGAAAAAGCAGATCCCTCGACTCCGCCCCGACTGGCAGTCGGGGCTCCGCTCGGGATGACAGTGCCCGGGATGGTGGCGCTGGTGGAGGCGGTGAGGCGACGCAGGTCGACTCCCAGTTCTTTCGCCGATTGGTAGCGGTTCTCCGGATCCTTCTCCAGGCACTTCAGGATGACGTCTTCCAACTTCGCAGGCACCTCCGGGTTCAGCCGAACCGGCGCCACCGGCATCTTGTTCAGAATGTCGGAGCTGAGTTCCGTGGCCAGTTCGGCTCGGAAGGGCCGTTTCCCGGTCGCCATCTCATAGAGAACGCACCCAAGGGCGTAGATGTCCGTGCGTGCATCCACCGGCTGGCCGCGCAACTGTTCCGGGGCCATATAAGGCAACGTCCCCGGAGTGGCTCCCGGTTCCGTGAGCAGCGTCCGGCTGGCGGTGGCCTCGTCGACCCGCGGCAGCAGCTTGGCCAGACCGAAGTCCAGCACCTTCGCCTGCCCCTGCTGGGTGACAAAGATGTTGGCCGGCTTGATGTCGCGGTGCACGACGCCCTTCGAGTGCGCTGCCGCCAGCGCCTCCGCCACCTGCGTCCCCAAGCGCAGCACTTCATCCGTCGTCATCGGCTTGGTCCCGATGCGGTATTTGAGCGTCTCGCCCTCCAGGCACTGCATGGCGATGAACGGTTTTCCTTCGTGCTCGCCGATTTCGTAGATGGTGCAGATGTTGGGATGGTCAAGGGCGGAGGCAGCGCGGGCCTCGCGCTCGAATCGCTTCAGCGCCTCGCGGTCGGCCACCACTTCTTCCGGCAGGAACTTCAAAGCGACCAAGCGGCCGAGCTTGGTGTCCTCGGCCTTGTAGACCACACCCATCCCGCCCCCGCCCAGCTTTTCCAGAATGCGGTAGTGGGAAACGGTTTTCCCATTCATGGGGAAGACACCGCTGCCCGCATATTAGGAGCACGTCGGAAGCAAGTCAAGGCGAGGCCAAGCGGCGCCCGAATTCTGAACGCACGCCCCGCTGTGTTGATTCGATGTTCGGCCCCGTGGCCCCCGCCACGGGGGACCCAGCGGCAGGGGCCGCTGGGCTGAACGCAGAAGGGTTGCCATTCGTCCCGGTGGCGGGCGCCACCGGGCTCGGCGCCTTCGACTTCGTCCCGACCTGCCATTGGGCAGCACCCGTAGCGCCGGCTTCCAGCCGGCCCGGGGTCTCGCCCCCTTTGCCGGCAAGATGCCGGCCTACAAAAGCAGCGGCGTGGCGGAAGCTAGCGGGAGAGGCGGGGGGCGGTGGCGCCGCCGTTGGCGGGGGTGGCGGTTTTCTGGGCGGTGGTGAGGGTTTCGGGGGGGCCGGCGAGGACGAGGACCTGGTCGAGGCGGGTGAGGGGCGCGGCGGGCTGGACGACAATCTCCTGGAAGAACTCGCCGGGGCGGACGGAAATGACTTCGCCGACGGCGAGGCCCTTGGGGAAGAGCTGGTCCTGGCCGGAGGTGACGACGCTCGAGCCAACGGCGACGGTCTCTTCGTGGGGGACGTATTCAAAGCGTGCCAGCGAGCTGCCGTTGCCCTTGAGCACGCCCTTGACGCCGCTGTTGGCGAGCTCGACGCCGACGCCGCTCTTGTTGTCGGTAATGAGCAGGACCTGCGACACATCGGGGTCGGAGTAAACTTCGACCACCTTTCCGACAATCCCTTCGGGGGTGAGGACGACCATGTTGACGGCGAGGCCGTCGTCGGTGCCGCGGTCGATCATCACCGTGCGGCGGTTGGAGGCGGGGCTGGCGCCGATGACGCGGGCGGCGATGAGCGGGGCTTCGGCGTGGGCTTGTTTGAACTCGAGCAGGGCGGCGAGCTGGTCGGCTTCGGAGGCGCGGGCCTCGAGGCGCTGGAGGCGGAGGCGGGCCTGGTTGAGCTCGGCCTGGAGGCGCTGGTTCTCGCGGCGGGCGTTGACGAGAGCGACGTAGTCGGTGATGAGGGAGGCGCCGCCCTCCCAGGTGGTGTTGACGCCCTCCTGGATGGGGCCGACGACGGCAACAGCCCAGCGGCGGAGCAAGCGGACGTCGTTGTCGGCCTTAATCTGGTAGGCGAGAAGGAAAAGCTGGCCGAGCAGCACAGCCACCAGCAGGCTGGCGTGTCGCGGGGTTTCCCAGACGGCGCGCATGGTCGCGAGGTCCCGTTACTCGATGGTGATTCTCCGCAGCAGGGCGAAATCGTTGAGCATCTTGCCGGCGCCGAGGGCGACGCAGCCGAGCGGGTCGTCGGCGAGGGAGACGGGCAGGCCGGTCTCCTCGGAGATGCGCTTGTCGAGGTTCTTGAGCAGGGCGCCGCCGCCGGTCAGCACGATGCCGCGGTCGGAGATGTCGGCGGAGAGCTCGGGCGGGGTGCGCTCGAGCGCGACGCGGATGGCGTTGTTGAGGGTGGAGACGCACTCGGAGAGGGCTTCGCGAATTTCGGAGTCGGTGACGGTGAGGGTCTTGGGGATGCCGGCGATGAGGTCGCGGCCCTTGATTTCGAGCGTGAGCGGCTTCTCCATGGGGTAAGCGGAGCCGATCTCCTGCTTGATGAGCTCGGCGGTACGCTCGCCGATGAGGAGGTTATGCTTGCGCTTGAGGTAGTGCATGATGGCTTCGTCCATCTCGTTGCCGGCGACGCGGATGGAGGAGGAGAAGACGATGCCGGAGAGCGAGATGACGGCGATCTCGGTGGTGCCGCCGCCGATGTCCACCACCATGTTGCCGCAGGCCTCGTGGATGGGCAGGCCGGCGCCGATGGCGGCGGCCATGGCCTGCTCGATGAGGTAGACCTCGCTGGCCTTGGCGCGGTAGGCGGAGTCCTGGACGGCGCGCTTTTCGACCGGAGTGATTTCGCTGGGGACGCCGATGACGATGCGGGGGTGGACGAGCAGCTTGCGGTTGTGGGCCTTCTGGATGAAGTAGTTGAGCATGCGCTCGGTGATCTTGAAGTCGGCGATGACGCCGTTCTTCATGGGACGGATGGCGACGATGTTGGCCGGGGTGCGGCCGAGCATGTCCTTGGCTTCCTTGCCCACGGCGACGATGTCGCCGTTGTTCTTGTTGAGGGCGACGATGGAGGGCTCGTTGACGACGATGCCGCGGCTATGGGCGAAGACGAGAGTGTTGGCGGTGCCGAGATCGATGGCCAGGTCCGAAGAAAACACGCTGAATAAAGAGCGGAAGTTGAAGCTGTTCACTTTCTTTCCTTCCTACCCGAGGGATGAACGGCGAAGAATCATCTCACAATAACCCGTTGCGAGCGAGTGACGACGTCGCCGCGGCGGTTCTGGGCGACGACGGTGATGCTGTGGACGCCGGGGGCGGGGAGCGGCTTGGTGAAGTGGGTGAAGGTGCCGTCGGGCTTGACGGAGGCGACGGGCTCGGCGTTGATGGTGACGGTGGCGCCGGGCTCGGTGCGGCCGCGGACTTCGATGACGCGGCCGTGGAGGACGACGCTTTCGATGTTGAGCATGAGCTGCTCGGCCGCGGGCTGGGGGGAGAGGACGAAGCGGTTGGGCTCGCCTTCGGCGGACTCGTTGTTTTTCTCATCCAGGGCGCGCACGGTCCAGTAGTAGTCGCCGGGGTCGAAGCCGCGGGCGTTGTAGTTGGTGGCGGAGACGCGGCGGTCAATGACAGGGTTGGCAAAGAGAGGCGAGGTGGAGACGCGCAGGTGGTAGGTGCGGGCGCGGGGGACGGGCTCCCATTCGAAGCGGACGATTTCCTTCTTGGGATCAGAGCTGATGATGGGCTCGAGGTTGCGCGGGCGGACGAGTTGGGGCGGGGCCAGGACTTTCTCGGTCTGCAGGGACTGGTCGCGGCGGAAGCTGGCGCGCTCGTAGGGCCCGATCTCGATGGATTCCTGGTCCCTGCGGACGTTGGCGCCGCCTTCGCTGACGGTGATTTCGTGGACGTTGGCGTCGGGGTCCTGGCGGACGGCGGCGCGGGTGTTCTGGCGCATGCTGGCGACCGCGTTCTCGAAGCGCACTTCGGAGGTGGAGCTGGCGACCTCCCAGGAGCCGGTGGAGAGGTCGACGGCGCCGGAGCTGACCTGGACGGCGACGCGCGTGGAGCGGTTGGCGAAAGCGGCGTTGGTCTCGATGGTGATGAGGGTATCGGGCTTGACCACGTAGGTGGTGCCGTCGACGAAGGTGATGCGGGCGCTGCCGTTGGGCCCGGTCTGAACGGAGTCGCCGGCTTCGAGCGGCGTGCGCAGGTCGGCCTCCTCCCACTGCGCCGAGTCGCGCCGCTTGACCTTGACGTTCCCGTCCAGGTTGATGAAGCGCGCCTGCGCCATCGCCTGCGTCGACGAGGTTTCATCGCTCCCGCCGGTGAGCCGCGCCCAGGCGCGCACCAGCCAGGGCGGTTGCAGAATGACCAGGGTGGTGATCCCGATGGCGAGCACGAGAAAGACGAGCAGCGCCACCGTGCGGTAGCGAACCGTGGCGTAGTAGTCCCAATCGCGGAGACGTTTCTTGACCGGATTGTCCATGCGGTCCCCGAGCCTCAGGCTGCTCTGCGGGCGGCGCGCCCACGCCCCCGTCTGGCGACACTAGCACATTGCGCCGCGCCGTTCAATCGCCCCCGCCTCTCGTGTGGATTCGCCCACACTCCGCGCCATTCGCCCCGCCTTGCCGCGCGCCCTCGCCTCACTCCGCCTCCCTTCCACCGCCTTTCCTCCGCGCTCCTTCAGGATTGACACCCCCCTCCCTCTTGGCCTACCGCTGGGAAGATTCCTGCCCCGGCGACCCCTTCGGACCCTGCCTCTACGAAGTCATTGACTCCGGCACCGTCAGCGTCACCGTTCATACCTTTACCGCCACCACCACCTACGGCCAGGGCAGCACTTCCGCCACCAAGCATTGCCTCCGCCTTGCGCAGCCAGCTCAACAGCCCCTCCTCCCCCGTCACCGCCGCCGGCTATGCGCCCCACGGTGCTCTGGCCCATCTGCGCCACCACCCTCAGGCAACCGGTCCCTTCCCTAGCTCTACGGAAGCCATTGACCGCGACCTCACCTACAACTCCCGCCTCCAGCCCGTCACCATCAAAGTCTCCGACGTCACCATCACGGGCGGCCGCGGCGGCTCCACCACCTACACCACCGCCTTCCAGCTCACCTACGACTTCGGCCTCGGCTCCGCCAACAACGGCAACGTCCTCTCCATCGCCCACTCCCTCAACCCCGACCGCACACAGAGCTTCACCTACGACCAACTCAATCGGATTCAATCGGCGCAGACCCAGGCCACCACGGGGGACTACTGTTGGGGCCAAACCTTCAGCTACGACCCCTGGGGCAACCTCCTCACCATTGGGGCCGTCACAGGCTATGGGGCCTGCACCCAGCAGTTGCTTAGCGTCACGGCGACGACGCAGAATAGGATCAGCGGCTTCAGCTACGACGCCGCCGGCAACATGACCAGCTACCCCGGCTACGGCTCCTACACCTACGACGCTGAAAACCGAATGCTGACCGCTGGTGGTGTAACCTACACCTACCATGGCGACGGTAAGCGGGTGATGAAATCCAACGGCACCCTCTACTGGCACGGCGGCGGCTCCGATACCCTGCTGGAAACCGACCTCGCCGGCACCCCCCTCGACGAATACGTTTTCTTTAACGGTCAACGGGTTGCCCGCCGCACCGCTTCCGGCACGGTGTACTATTTCTTCTCCGACCATTTGGGTTCTTCGCGGATTGTCACTGACTCGGCGGGGACGGTTGTGGAGGATTCAGATTTTTACCCCTTCGGCGGCGAGCGCGTTGTGACTGACACCCTCAACAACAACTACAAGTTCACCGGCCAGGAACGTGACCCGGAATCCGGCCTCGACTACTTCATCGCCCGCCATTACGCCTTCACCCTCGCCCGCTTCCTCCAACCCGACCCCGTGAAGATTACTCCCGGAAGGAAACGCGACCCACAGCAGCTTAACTTGTACGGCTACGTGCGAAACAACCCCTTGAACCTCATAGACCCAGATGGTGAAATCCTGCAGATCTCCGGCGGCTTGGAGGAAGCCAAGAAGCAGTTGTGTTCCCTCATAGGTGGGGACTGCAGTCGAATCATATACGACTCCAATACAAACACCCTGATTGTCAATCTCGCAGGTATTGATCTTTCCGCGAACGAAGGGGCCTCGCTTGTAGACCAGCTCGCTAACAGTTCCAACGTCTACGACCTCTCGTTGGGTGCCACTGCTCAAACCGCCGCTGGGCCCAAGCCCTTGACAGGAGATGATGTCATTCTCAATCTTGATAACCGACCCGACGACAGATACCAGAACGGAAAAGGCCCAGAAAACTTGCCAGCTGCAGGCGTGGATGCGCAGATCGGAATAAACCCTTCGCTGGCGAGGTATAAGGATTCCAACGGGCGGCCAGTTCTGCTGTCGAGCCTAATCTTCCACGAACTCGCAGAGGCATATGCAAGAGTAGACGGCGACAAGGCGTATTGGGGCTTCTCGCGGCTATTCATCGCAGACGGTCGGTCGGTCGTAATGGGGGTGCCGGAACCAGGAGCGCACGAGATAGCGGGCGCACGTGAGCAGAGACAACGAAGCCAGAATCCCATCCTTAGGTTGTTCGGCTTTGCCGGAGACCATCTGGTACGTGATCCTCATTAACAGGAAGGGAACAGTGCGAATGCTAGTACGATTGACTCTTGTTGCTACAATTTCCTTATTCTGTTGTGCTCAAGAGAGGTTCGACTCAGGAAAGTTTAAGGGGTTTACCAAGTCACCTAGCGAACACATTATTGTAGAACTCGACGAGCCGTTCCAGGTTCGATCCTTGAGAGGGGTGGTTCTTTCAAAGGTCGATCGCGAGCCTCTGGTCAACGTCACGTTCGAGATTCGTGATGAATCCTCGGGCCAGGTCCGAGGAACGAAGACCGACCGTAAGGGGTGCTTCAAGATGCGTTCCATTCCCGACGGCACATACACCTTCAAGGCAACTCGGAATGGTTTCCAGTCAGTAGTCGGAACCGTAGTTGTTTCCGAGAAAGCCAATCGCAAGAAAATAATCAACATTCAGATGCCTCTAGGCGTCTAGCTCTGCAGGGGCCGGGTTGTGCGATGGCAGGCGTGCCCCTATAATGAATAGTTTGCCCGCCACGGAGGGGCCGACCCAGACCCATGCTCAAAGTCTTCCGCCAGCGCAAGGCGTTTCTGATCCGGGCGATGTTCATCGCCATCGTCGGCAGCATCAGCCTGGTGTTTGTCATCCAGATGGTGCCGGGGCTGGGCGTGGGCGCGGGCTTCGCCAGCAACCCCGACGTGCTGGCGCGGATCGATAAGCGCGAAGTCACCCGCACCGACGTCGAGAACGAATACCAGCGCCGCGCCCAGGCGCTGGGGGACAGCGAGCTCTTCCGCACCCTCATCCGCGAGCGCGCCATCCAGGACCTCATCCACGAGCGCACCATCGAGTACGAGGCCACCCGCCTCGGCTTCCATGTGCCCCCCGAAGAAGTCGCCGCGCGCCTGAAAGAAAGCCCGACCTTCTATCCCAACGGCAAGTTCGTCGGCCAGGACGCCTACCGCAACATCATCCAGAACCAGTTCCGCATGTCGGTGCCGCAGTTCGAGCAGATGGTGGCGCGCCGCACGCAGGCCTCGCGCCTGTTCTCGTGGGTGACCGGCGGGCTCACCGTCTCTCCCGCGGAAGTCGCCCTCGCCTACCGCCGCCGCAGCGAAGTCGCGCAGATCGAGTACGTGCTGGTCAACGCCGATGAGCTCAGCGGCCGCCTGCGCCCGAGCGAAGACGAGCTGCGCGCCTACTTCGAAACCCAGAAGGACCGCTACCCCATCCTCGAGCGCCGCGGCGTCCGCACCGTCCTGGTGGACGAGCTCGCCCTGCGCGAGCGCATTGCGCTGCCCGCCGCCGAGCTCGAGAGCTACTACCGCGCCCACCGCGACGACTACCACGTCCCCGAGCGCGTCCGCGTCCGCCAGATCCTCTTTCTCAAGCAGGCCCCCGGCCTGCCGCAGCCGCGCGACCCCGCGGAGCTCAAGCAGACCGCCGAGAAGGTGCTCGAGGAGGTGCGGCGCGGTCGTGACTTCGCCGCCCTGGCCCGCGAGCACTCCGACGACCAGAACAGCCGCGACAACGGCGGCGAGCTCGGCTGGGTCCGCCGCGGCCAGGCGGCGCCGGAGGTCGACAAGGTTCTGTTCGAGGCCGAGCTCGGCTCCTTCCAGTTGATCGAGACCGCCTACGGCTTCCACCTGCTCAATGTCCAGGAGCGCCAGCCCGACCACGTGCAGCCGCTCGAGGAAGTGCGCAGCGAAATCGATGGCCTCCTCAAGGCGCAGAAGGTGCGCGAGCGCTCGCTGGCGGAAGCGCAGCAGATTTCCGCCGCCGCCCGCGCCGGCAAGGCGCTTGAGGTCGCCGCCCGCGAGCTCAACTGGACCGTCGAAGAGCCGCCGCCCTTCGGCCGCGGCGAGCTCACCGCTCCCTTCGGCGGCCACCAGGAGTTCCAGGATTGGGTCTTCCGCCAGGCGCCGGAGAGCGCCGGCAAGGCCGTCAGCGACCCCCTCGGCGTGCCCGGCGGCTACGTAGTGGTGCAGTTGCGGGAAGTGCTGCCCGCCCACCCGGCGGTGTTCGAGGAAGTGCGCGACCGCGTCGAGCGCGCCTGGCGGCGCGAGCGCGGCCAGGCCCTGGCCAAGGAGACGGCCGAGAAAATCGCCGCCGAGGCCAAAGAGAGCGGCGACCTCAAGCGCGCCGCCCAGCGCGCCGGCCTCGAGCTGAAGGTCTCGCCCCCCATCACCCGCGACCGCGCCCTCCCCGAGCTCGGCCCCGCCAACAACCTCGGGCCCGTCTTCACCCTGCCCGTTGACACCATCGGCGAGCCGCTGGCCGTGGGCGACAACCGCGTCGTCTTTAAGGTCACCGCCCGCACCGAGTTCGACGCCAGCCAGGTGCCCCGCTTCCAGCAGGAGCAGTTGCGCACCCAGTTGCTGCAGGAGAAGCGCGCCCTCACCTGGGCACTTTACATGGAAGCGCTGGAGAAGCGCCTCAAGGCCGAGGGCGTCCTCGAAATCAACGAGAAGCTCAAGGCCGACCTCCTGACGCGGTAGAAAAGTATCAGAGTGTAAGAGTCTCAGAGTTCAAGAGCCCGCAACTCCCCTCTCATCATTCGTTCAGCCCAGCGGCCCCCGCCGCTGGGAACTTGTTTCTTATCTTTCTCTGCGCTCCCTCTGTGTCCTCTGCGCCTCTGCGGTAGTCTTTTCTCGGGTTACTCCTTCGGGTGCTGCAGCGCCCTCAGGATCAGCCACCCAACCGTCCCGAGCATCCCCAGCCACCCCACCGCGCGCGTCAGGAACGCCAGCGTGGTGTCGTACTGCACCAAGCCAAGCTGCGACAGGATGAAGAACCAGTCGTGCTCCGCCTCGCCCCCGCCCACCGACACCAGCGGCAGCGACTGCGCCCGCGCGTCCCCCATGTACGTCGCGATGTAGAGGAAGTTCTCGAAGAAGAAAAACCCGGCGAAGGCCGCCCCGGGAAGCTGCCGGCGGAAAAGGAACGCCACGAAAAGCGCCGCGGGCACGAAAAGCTGGAACAGCGTCCCGCCCCAGACCATCAACGTCTGCCCCAGGTAGCTGAACAGCAGGTGCCCCGCTTCGTGGATGATGAGGTTGACGTGGTCGATGAACAGGAACCCGTCGGTGTCCAGCAGCGCGTTGACCAGGAACAGCCCGTAGAACACCAGCCACCCGATGAGCTCCGGTCGCGAGACCGGGTGCCAGGGCTCTTCCAAGTCCTCGAACCGCAGCCGCATCACGCCGCCGATTCTCCCACAAAGACACGATTGGATGAACCTTCGCCTTTCTCTGCGTCCTCTGCGCACCTCTGCGTCGGCCCACCGCAGGCAAGCCCTCTGCGGTGATCTTTTGACGCAAGCGCACGAGCAGTCCTATGTATGTCATTGATATGCAATTAGATAGAGTCAGTCCGCCTCCCCTATGGCACTAAGGTGCTATTGCCCTGCCCTCCGCCCGGGAGTAGGCTCGTAAGCGACCCCAGCGAGGTTCGCGATACGGCCGCCGTCCCTTCCGGCGACGAGGTGCCAGGTGAAGAGCAGCCCCCAGAACAGCTACCGGGTCATGGTCGAGCCGAGCCGCACCGGCCGCTACACCGTGCGCATCGAGGTGCGCTACCTCGAGCCCCGCTGGACGCTGCGGGTCTTCTTCCAGGCGGCGGCCCCGCAGCGAGTGTACACGCGCGCGGCCTCCGCGCTCCGATTTCTCCAGTCGCAGGAAGAGCAGCTCTGGATGTGGGGCTCCAACTCGAGCGACCGCAGCCTGCTCTTCGAGGAAGTCCTCGCCAAGGCCGGGCTTGAGCTCGACCAGCGCCGCGACTTCCCTCGCGCTGCCGTCACCCTCACCGCCGACCCGGGCGACTCCTTCCCCGCCTCCGCCCTCGCCGACCTGAAGCGCAAGCTCAGCACCCGCATGGCCCTCCCGCCCCGCCGCGCCGGCCGCGCCGCCGAGCTGGTCCGCGCCTCCGCCTGACCCCGCGAAGCGGGGTCACCCTGAGCGAAGTCCGCCGCCGGCGGACGCAGTCGAAGGGTGTGCCCTCTGTGGTAAACCTTTCTCTCTCCTATCTGTGTTCATCCGTGCCTGCCCTGAGCAAGCCCCGACAGCGTCGGGACGCGTCGAACGGGTTCATCCGTGGTTCCAGGGCCTTTACTCGCATGCCGACTCCACCTAGGCCTGTGCTAGAATCGGCTTTCCGCGTTTCCCCGTGAACGCCCGCCCACAACGAGGAGAGCCATGACCCGTGAAGAAACCCTCGCCGCCCTGCGCGACAAAGCCACCCGCCTCCGCATTGACTCACTGCGTGCGACCACCGCGGCGGGCTCGGGGCATCCCACGAGCTGCCTGTCGGCCGCCGACCTCGTCGCCGCCCTCTTCTTCCACGTCATGCGCTACGACCCCATCAACCCCGCCCACCCCGGCAACGACCTCTTCGTCCTCTCCAAGGGTCACGCCGCGCCCATCCTCTACGCGGCCTGGGCCCAGGCCGGCCTCTTCCCAACCGAAAAACTCACCGACCTGCGCAAGTTCGGCAACCAGCTCGAAGGCCACCCCACGCCCCGCTTCGCCCCCGCGCTCGCCGCCACCGGCTCGCTCGGTCAGGGCCTCAGCGTCGCCGCCGGCCTCGCCTTCGCCGCCAAGCTCGACCACGCCCAGCACCGCGTCTACTGCCTGCTCGGCGACGGCGAGGTCGCCGAAGGCTCCGTCTGGGAAGCCGCCGCCTTCGCCTCCCACTACAAGCTCTCGAACCTCTGCGCCGTCGTAGACGTCAACCGCCTCGGCCAGTCCGACCCCACCATGCTCCAGCACGACACCGGCACCTACGCCCGCCGCTTCGCCGCTTTCGGCTGGCAGGCCTACGAAATCGACGGCCACAACCTCGCCCACATCCTCGACGCCTTCGACCGCGCCGCGCACGCCAAAGACCAGCCCGCCGTCCTCATCGCCCGCACCTTCAAGGGCAAGGGCGTCAGCTTCATCGAAAACAAGAACGGCTGGCACGGCAAGGCCGTCCCCAAAGACCAGCTCGAGGCCGCGCTCGCCGAGCTGAAAACCAACGGCTCCGGCGCCGCCGTTGAAATCCCGCGGCCGGTGGCTCCGCCCCCAGCCCTCGCGACGCCCAAGCCGATGGCGCCGCCGGCCTACACTCTCGGTCAACAGGTCGCCACCCGCGAAGCCTACGGGCAAGCGCTCAAGAAGCTGGCCGAGGCCGACCCGCGCGTCATCGCCCTCGACGGCGACGTCAAAAACTCCACCTTCGCCGAAGTCCTCGCCAAGGCCCTCCCGCCCCGCTACATCGAGTGCTACATTGCCGAGCAGAATATGGTCGGCGTCGCCGTCGGCCTCAGCGGCGCGGGACGCATCCCCTTCGCCTCCACCTTCGCCTGCTTCCTCACCCGAGCCTACGACCAAATCCGCATGGCCGCGGTCTCGCGCGCCAACCTCAAGCTCATGGGCAGCCACGCCGGGATTTCCATCGGCGAGGACGGCCCCTCGCAGATGGGGCTGGAAGACCTGGCCATGATGCGCGCCGTCGCCGGCTCGACGGTGTTCTATCCGTCAGACGCCGTGACCATGGAGAAGTTGGTCGAACAGGCCGCCAAGCTCCCCGGCATCGTCTACCTGCGCGGCTCGCGACCCAAGACCCCCGTGCTCTACTCGAACGACGAAGAGTTCCTCCCCGGCGGCTCCAAAGTTCTGCGCCAGTCCGCGTCGGACGCCGCCACCGTCGTCGCCGCCGGAGTCACCCTGCACGAGGCCCTCAAGGCGCACGACGAGCTGAAGAAAGAAGGCCTCAGCCTGCGCGTGATTGACCTCTACTCCGTCAAGCCCGTCGACCGCGCCACGCTGCTGGCCGCCGCCCGCGCCACCGCCAACACCTTGCTGGTCGTCGAAGACCACTGGGCCGAGGGCGGACTCGGCGACGCCGTCGCCGCCGCCCTCGCCGACGAGAACGTCCGCATCGTTCACCTCGCCGTCCGCACCATGCCCGTCAGCGGCAAGCCCGACGAGCTCCTCGACGCCCACGGCCTCTCCGCCCGCCACATCGCCGACCACGCCCGCGCCCTGGCCGCGAAGACCGCCGCCCCCCGCCGCTGACGCCCATGACAGAATCAGTGGGGCAGACATTCTTGTCTGCCGCTTTTGAGTTTCTTTGTCATCCCGAGGGGAGCCCAGCCCGTACGGGCCGGGCGGAGTCGAGGGACCTGCTTTTGATCTTACGTTTGTCATTCTGAGGCCGCAGGCCGAAGAATCTCACCTGCCGAAGCGTCCCGCCGCACAGCCCCGTCCAGCCCAGCGGCCCCTGCCGCTGGGTTTTCGGCCCCCAACGGCTCCGCTCAAGCATGAACATGGGGTCAGGGCTTCAGCCCTGACATACGAAGGCTTGAAAAAAACCAGAGGCTTTAGCCTCTGAGGCTGTCTGAAGTAGACTCCAGTCGGCGATGGCTTCGCCCTACCAACGCAATCTTTGGAGGTTCACTCAATGACAACCGAATCCAAGACCGAGCTGGCTTTCCTGCGCGTCTACGCGCTCATCGCCACCGTGCTGGCGGGCGCCTTTGTCACCCAGGCGCTGACCGAAGAAAAGCGCACGACGTTCAGCGAAATCGACGTCGAGCGCCTCAACATCGTCGGCGCCGACGGCAAGCCGCGCCTCGTCCTCTCCAACTCCGAGCGCATGCCCATGCCGGTCGTCGACGGCAAGCAGCTCTACCAGCGCACCCGCCCGCCCGGAATGATTTTCTTCAACGACGAGGGCGACGAGTGCGGCGGCTTGACCTTCAGCGGCAAGAAGCAGGGCGACAAGTTCCAGGCCGGCGCCGGCCTGCTCTTCGACCAGTTCAAGCAGGACCAGGTCGTCGGGATTCAATACTCGGACTCGAATGGCAGCCGCTCCGCCGGCCTGCGCGTCTGGGAGCGGCCCGACACCAGCATCCTCGAAGTCGCCGAACGGCTGCAGGCGATTGAGAAGATGGAGGCCGGCCCGGAGAAAGAGGAAGCAACCAAGAAGCTGCGCGAAGCCATGGAGCGCGGCGAGTTCGGAGGTCAAACCCGCGTCTTCGTCGGCCGCGCCCGCGACCAGTCCGCGCAAATCGTCCTGTCCGACACCGCCGGCAAGCCCCGCCTGCGCATCTCCGTCGACGCCGCCGGCAACCCCACCCTCGCCTTCCTCGACGACACCGGCAAGCCCACCTTCACCCTCCCGCCCACGCGGGAGTGAGGGGAGTTTGTCATTCTGAGGCCGTAGGCCGAAGGATCTCAGCGCAGACTCTCCCTCCCCCTGAATGTTCAACCCAGCGGCTCCCGCCGCTGGGTTCTCCATTCAGTCTTCTGTGCCTCTGTTGTCTCTGTGGCTATTCCGGCAGGGCCGCCGTGTTGAACATCTTCTCCGCAGGCACAATCTTGATGCGGTCGCGGGGGATGCCGAGCGGATAGTAGGCCCACACCGCGTCGCGGCGCAGCAGCTCCAGCTTGGCTTCCGGCACCGTGTACACCGTCGCGCCGCCTTCTTCCTTCACGTCAATCTGATACTCGGCGGGCGCCTTGCCCCAGGCCACGCCGCCGCGCGCAATCTCCTCGGCCAGCTTGGGCGCCACCTCCGCGCTGGTAATAATCACGTACCGCAGGTTCTCCGCCTGCAGGTGCTTCTTGATAGCGGCGTTGACGTCGGCGCACGTGACGCGCTCAACGTTCTCCAGGTAGCCATCGAGGTAACCCGGCTCCAGCCCGTAGAAGCTGTCGTCCAGTTTGTACCCCAGCAGCCGGCTCCCGGTCTCGGCCAGGCTCAGGTACAGCACCCGCGCCTTGTTCTTCGCCAGCCCGCACTCCTCCTCCGTCAAGCCCGTGCGCACAAAGTTCTCCAGCTCCCACGTCATCGCCTTCAAGAGGTGGTGCGCGTAGTCGTGTTGGATGGGCCGGATCCAGATGCTGAAGTACTGCTGCCGCCGCGGTGTGTTCACCGGCGGGAAGAGTGCGAACGGCCGCCCCTCGAAGTGCTCGACGTAGGAGTAGTCGCCGTAGTTGTACCCGCGCTGCTCGCGGATGACCTGGTAGAGATGCGAGAACCCGTCCCGGTGCGTCCCGAACCAGATGTTGGCGATGTAGAGCGGCCAGTAGTCTTTGTCGGCGCGCGTCACGTTGAGCGGGAAGCCGGCGTGCAGCCCGGTTGAAATCGCGTTCGGCAGCGCCACCATCAGCACCTCGCGGCCCTTCGGCTCCGCCGCCGGCGCCACCTTGCGCCGCAGGTACGGCGCCTGCCGCGAATACTCGATGTTCGCCGACACGCCCGGAGCCGTGGTGATGCTCATGGGCGCCGGCGCCGCCAGCGCCTCCTGCACTTGCTTCACCACCGCCGCGTCGCCGCTGGAGATGCCGACGGTGATGTTCTCCGGCTTGTAGTAGCTGATGTAGAAGCGCCGCACCGCTTCGGCGGTCACCTGCTCCAGACCCTTCTCGGTGCCGACGTCGGGGTGGGCGTAGCTCGAGCCCTGGTGGATGACGTTGTCGAGCGCAATCAGCCCCAGCAGCTCGATCTGCTCCAGGCGGCCTGAGCGCAGTTGCGTCAAGGTTTCGGCGCGCAGGCGGTCGAGCTCCGCCGCGGCGAAGTGCGGTTGGGTCAACATCGGCCGCAGCACCTGCGCCACGTAGGTCGCCAGCACCTCTTTGGGCGCCACCATCGTGAAGGTCGTCGTCTCCTTCGCCACCCGCACCGACGGGTAGGCGTCCCCGCCCCACGGCCGCGTGATTTCCGCCAGCCGGTCTTTGGTTACCGGACTCTTCGGGTCGCCGAAGCCGCCTTCAATCAGCATCCGCCCGGTCAGGTGCGCCAGCCCCTCCAGCCCTTCCGGGTCGGCCGACGCGCCCGCCTTGATCATGACGCGGATCTCCACCAGCGGCGCCGGCGAGCCCAGCGTCACCACTCTCGGCGCCTCCGCCGGCGCGGCCGGGCGCTGCGCCGCCAACACCAGCGGCATCGCCGCCGCAGCCAGCACAAGCGTTATGGACAGGAACCTCCGCAGGAGTTGCATCATTGTCTTTTCCTATTTTCTATTTTCCCTTTTCTAGTTTCGCCTTTTGAGGCGCTTCGTACGAAAGCGTGAGCACAGCGCGGTTCTCCGGCACGAAGTACTTCTTCGCAAACGCGTCCACGTCCTTCGGCGTCAGCTTCGCCACCGCCGTCAACATCTTCTCGAACACGTCCGGGTCGCGGTCGAAGCGGTAGTACCAGGCAAAGGTCTGCGAGATGTTGGCGGGGCTGGACATCGCCGCCAGAAAATCGTAGCGGTACTTGCTCTTCAGCGTTTCCAGCAGCTTCTTCGAATGCTTTTGCTTCGAGAAGCGTTTGAGCTCGTCGAGCCCGGCGATGATGTCGCCGCTCACCTCGTCGAAGTAGGCCTCCCCGCGCTCAGCGTGCTTCTCCTTGAAGAGCTGCGCGCCGACGATGAGCGCGCGTGGGTCGAAGCTCTCGAAGCCCTGCGTGCCTTCCTCGAAGCCGAGCTGGCTGGCCGACTGCTTGTCGTAGCGCAGCTTCTTGTAGAGCGGCGCCGCCGGCGTCACCAGCAGTTCGCCCAGCACCTGCGCCACCGCGCCCTCGGTCGTCCCCGGCTTGAAGGCCGGCGTGCGGTAGGCCACCCACACCAGCGGCGCCACGTCCGCGTCCCAGGGCACGTGCTCGCGTTGCTCCTTCTTCGGCGGCTCGCCGCTGGCTACGATGGGCGGCACGTCCTTGCGCTCCCACTGGCTGTAGTACGGCTCCACCAGCTTGAACATCTCCTCCGCCTTCACGTCCCCGGCGATGATGACCACGCAGTTGTTTGGCCGGTAGTAGGTGTCGTAGAACGCCACGGCGGCGTCGTAGTGGTTGGGCATGTCGAGCACGTCCTGGTAGTAGCCGATGGTCTCGTGCCCGTAGGGATGGTGCGGGAAGAGCAGCGCGAACAGGTGCTCGCTCATGCGCAATTGCGGGAAGCTGGCGTTGCGCCGGTACTCGCCCAGCACCGCCCCGGTCTCGGTCTTGAAAATCTTCTCGTCGAAGTCGAGCCCGGTGAAGCGCGAGCTTTCCAGCTCCACCAGCCCCGGCAGCTCGCCCTTGGCCTTGAGGTTCTGCGTGAAGGTCAGCGGGTGGTAATAGGTCACGTCGAACCACGTCCAGGCGTTGTTGTGCGTCCCCAGGCGCGACATCAGGTCGTCGTACCCGCCGTCCTCGCCCTGGTAGCGGTGGCGGAAGAGGATGTGCTCGAACAGGTGCGCCAGCCCGGTCTTGCCCTTCTCGGTCTCGTTGCGCGCGCCCGCCAGCACCAGAGTGTTGTAGCTCAGCACGCTCTTGAACTCCGGCGTCTCGATGACGATGACGTCCAGCCCGTTGGGCAAGGTCTTCTTGTGAATGGGATACGGAAAAACCTTGGCCGCGCCCGCCGTGGCGGGCTTCGGCGCCTGCGCTGTCGCCGTCACCGCCAGCGCCGCGGCCACCAGCATCACCGGGAGAAAACGGAACCTTTTCATTGCTGTACCTCGTTGGGAGTTTTTCGGCGGGCCCGGGCTCCCTCTCCGCCCGCCGCCCGAATCATACCACCGCCTCCGACGAGTAGCCAACGACGGTGAGACTCTCGGAAGGGCGGGGTTTCAACCCCGCCGAAAGAAACGGAAAATATCCTTGGGCTTTAGCCCCTGAAGCCAAAGCCTTCAGCGGCCAAAGCTGGAAGATGGGTTCCGGCCTGAATGTCAGGCCTGAAGGCCTGACCCCAATTGCCTTGTGGGGTCGCGGCTTCAGCCGCGACATCAAGTGCCCGCTAAGAACAGGGGCTTTAGCCCCTGAGATCGTCGCGGATTCGGACGAGCTTTTCTGGGTAGTCCGTGGCGATCCCGTCCACCCCCAGCCCCACCATCCGTCGCAGCGCCCCCTCCAGGTTCGCCGTCCACACCACGAACCAGAACCCCGCCCGCTGCACCTCGCCCACTTGTGCCGCCTCCACGCTGTGGTATTCGTGGATGATGGCGGAGGCGCGGGCGCGCCGGATCGAGTCCACCGGGTCGTCCAGCCGCCGCAGAGTCAGGATGCCCGTGCGCACCCGCGGACGCAGCCGCCCGAGCTCGCGTACCGCCGCCCAGTGGAACGAGCTGCACAGCGCCCGCTCGACTGCCTTGTGACGCGCAAGCGTCGCCAGCACCGCCCCCGCTGCGCGCGGGTCTTTGATCTCGACATTCACACCAATGTTTTTGGGAATCGCCTCCAGCACATCGTCCAGCGTCGGCAGCGCGATGCGCTTGCGCCGCCGCGCCAACGCTTGCGCTTCCTCCAGCGTGCGCAGGCTCAAGCGCTGGCGGCCGATGTTCGGGTCGTGGTGGACGACGACAGCGCCGTCGGCGGTTTCATGAACGTCGAGCTCAATCCACTCCGCGCCCGCCGCAATCCCGTGGAGAAAGGCTTCGACGGTGTTCTCGCGCCGCCCGGGCGCACCCCGGTGGGCGATGACGAGCGGGAAGCGGCGGCGCAAGGCTACAAAGCCGCCGCGCGGGGGAGTGTGGCCGGCTCGAGCAGCCGCCGCAGCGCCGGCAGCTTGGCGTGCATGGCCTGCTCGCCGGCGGCGATGAGCTCGTCGGCCCGCCCGAAGTCGTCCCAGTCGAACTGCTTCACTTCCGGCTCCACCACCAGGTCCGACTCCTGCCGCCACACCGGCTCGGCGGCGCGGGTGGCGATGGAGAGCGCGCGCGCCCAGATCTCCGCAATGTTTCTCGGCTCGAGGTGGTTGCGCAGGTTGTCGAGGCTCACTGACACGACGATGTCCGCGCCCAGGTCGCGCGCCGCCTCCGCCGGCACCGCCGAGACCAGCACGCCGTCCACCAGCAGGCTCCCGTTCACCGCCACCGGCAGGAACAGACCGGGATAGGCGCAGCTCGCCCGGATGGCCACGCCCAGCTCGCCCTCGGTGAATACCACCGGTTGCGCGTGCACCAGGTCGGTGGCGACGACGGCCAGCGGGATCTTCAAGTCCTCAAACCGCAGGGCGCGGAACGTCCGCCGCACCAGAGCCTCCAGGCGCTGGTTTGAAGCCAGGCCGCGCCAGGACACTGTCCAGCTCCCAAAATCCTTCCAGCGGATGCGCCGCGCCACCGCCGCCATCTCCGCCACCGAAACCCCGCTGGCGTAGGCCCCGCCGATGATGCTGCCGATGCTGGTGCCGGCCACACAATGGACGGGGATCTGGTTCTCTTCCAGGACCTTCAGCGCGCCGATGTGCGCCAGGCCGCGCGCGAACCCGCCGCCCAGCGCCAGCCCGATGCGCCGCCTCGCGCCGGGCGCCTGCGGCGGGGGACGCCGGCGCGGCCGGGCGCGCGCAAACGAGCGCAGGCGCTCCACCGCCTGCCCCAGTTTCCCCAGCCATTCGCTCGAGTCCATCGCCTCGTTGCGCCTCACTTGCTTGGAGCGGTCCCGCCCCAAAAGAGTTGCAAGGCGTTCCTCCCAACGCACTCTCCCTTCAAGTTCAGCCCAGCGGCCCCTGCCGCTGGGAGCCCCGTGGCAGGAGCCACGGGCCTGAACTCGTGGAGGATTGCTGTGCGATAAGACGCCGCCTCATTTGAGTCCGCTTGACGCCTGCCGGGGCTTCCGGTAGGCTGCTGCTTCGTTCCGGAAATCTCCCCCGGCGATCTTCTCCGCCGGCCTGTTTTCGAACCGATGCTCAGAATCCAACGTGTTGCCGTCCTCGGCGCGGGCGTGATGGGCGCGCGCATCGCCGCCCACCTCTCCAACGCCGGCCTGGCGCCCATTCTACTCGACATCGTCCCGCGCGACCTGACCGACGACGAGAAGAAGCGCGGCCTCGCCCTCGACCACCCCGCCGTACGCAACCGCATCGCCCGCGCCGGCCTCGAAGCCGCCCGCCGCTCCGAGCCCGCCGCTTTCTTCCTGCCCGACTACGCCGACCGCGTCCGTGTGGGCAACTTCGAAGACAACCTCGACTGGCTGGCCGAGGCCGACTGGATCATCGAGGCGGTGGCGGAGAGGCTCGACATCAAGCGCGCCCTGCTGGAGAAGGTCGAGCTGGTCCGCCGCGCCGGCTCCATCGTCAGCTCCAACACCAGCGGCCTGCCGCTCGCCCTCATCGCTGAGGGCCGCTCGGAGACCTTCCGCCAGCACTGGCTGGGCACGCACTTCTTCAACCCGCCGCGCTACATGCGCCTGGTCGAAGTTATCCCCGTGCGCGAGACGCTGCCCGAGGTGCTGGAAGCGGTCTCGAGCTTCTGCGACCGCGAGCTGGGCAAGGTCGTCGTCCGCGCCAAGGACACGCCCAACTTCATCGCCAACCGCATCGGCACCTTTTCGGTGCTCAACACCCTGCGCCTGCTCGAAGAGCAGGACCTGAGCCTCGAAGCCGTGGACGAGCTCACCGGCCCGGTCATCGGCCTGCCCCGCAGCGCCACCTTCCGCACCCTCGACCTCGTCGGCCTCGACGTCTTCGCCCACGTGGTCTCGAACCTGCGCGAGAACCTGCCCGACGACGACCGCCGCGACCTCTTCCAGCTTCCGGGTTTTGTGCAGAAGATGCTCGAGCGCGGCTGGCTGGGCGACAAGTCCGGCCAGGGCTTCTACCAACGCGTGAAGGAGGGCGGCGAGTCGAAGATCCTCGCGCTCGATTGGAAGACGCTCGACTACCGCCCGCGCCAGAAGCCCAGCCTCTACGCGCTGGAGATGGCCCGCGGCCTCGACGACCCCGGCGAGCGCCTGCGCACCTTGCTGGGCTCGCGCGACCGCATCGGCGCCTTCTACCAGCGGCTGCTGGGCGAGCTCTTCCACTATTCCGCCGCGCGCATCCCGGAAATCGCCGACACCATCGTCGAGGTTGACCGCGCCCTGCGCTACGGCTTCAACTGGGAGCGCGGGCCCTTCGAGCTCTGGGACGCCGTCGGCGTCGAGTCCGTCGTCGAGCGCTGGCGCCAGGAGAAGCGCGCCGTGCCGCTGCTGGCCGAGCGCGTGCTCCAGGCTCGCGAGCGCCGGTTCTACATCCGCCAGGGCAACCAGCCCTTCCAGTTCGACTTCGGCCGCGCCCGCCACATGTTCATCCCCGAGCGCCCGGGCGTCCTGGTCTTGGCCGAGCGAAAGGCGGTGGCCGGCGCCGTGCTGCGCTCGAATGCCGGGGCCAGCCTGATTGACCTCGGCGACGGCGTCGCCTGCCTCGAGTTCCACACCAAGATGAACGCCATCGGCGGCGACATCCTCGAGATTGCCCGCGCCGCGCTGGAAGAAGTGCAGAAGAACTTCGACGGCCTGGTGGTCGGCAACCAGGGCACGCACTTCAGCGCCGGGGCCAACATCATGCTCCTGCTGGTGGCGGCGCAGGAAGGCGAGTGGGACGAGATTGACGCCATGGTCCGCACCTTCCAGAACACCTTCATGGCCTTCAAATACGCCCCGCGCCCGGTGGTGGTGGCCCCGCACGGGATGACCCTGGGCGGCGGCTGCGAAGTGGTGCTGCACGGCGCGCGCGTGGTGGCCGCGGCGGAAACCTACATGGGCCAGGTCGAAACCGGCGCGGGGCTGATTCCCGCCGGGGGCGGCTGCAAGGAGCTGGCGCTGCGTGCCGCCGACACGGCCACCGACGAGCTCGACCTGCTCGCCCGCATGCGGCACGTCTTTGAGACCGTCGCGCTCGGCAAGGTCTCGACCAGCGCCGATGACGCCCGCCGCCTCGGCTTCCTCCGCCCCGGCGACCAGATTACGATGAACCTCGACCGCCTGCTGGGCGACGCCAAGCGCGCCGCCCTCTCGCTCTGGCGCACCGGCTACCGCCCCGGCACGCCGCGCACCGACCTGCGAGTCGCCGGCGAGCCTGCCTACACCCAGATGAAGCTCGGCATCCACCTGCTGCGGCGCGCCGAGCGCATCAGCGACTACGACGCCCTCATCGGCGAGAAGCTGGCCTACGTGCTCTCCGGCGGCGCCCTCAACCCGCCCCAGGCGGTCAGCGAGCAGTACCTGCTCGACCTCGAGCGCGAAGCTTTTGTCAGCCTCTGCGGGGAACGGAAGACCCAGGAGCGCATCCAATACATATTGAAGACAGGCAAGCCCCTGCGGAACTAGAGGGTGGTTGTCATTCTGAGTTCAGCCCAGCGGCTCCTGCCGCTGGGGCCCCGTGGCGGGAGCCACGGGGCTGAACGTGAAGGAGCAGGGAAATGAGAGAAGCGGTGATTGCATCAGCCTGCCGGACGCCGGTCGGCAAAGCCTACAAAGGCGCGCTGCGGGCGGCGCGGCCGGACGACCTGGCGGCGCTGGCCATCGGCGAAGCGCTCAAGCGCGTGCCGGGGCTCGACCCCAAAGAAGTCGAAGACGTCATCCTCGGCTGCGCCATGCCCGAAGCCGAGCAGGGGATGAACGTGGCGCGCATCGCCTCGCTGCGCGCCGGCGTGCCGGCGAGCGCCTCAGCGGTGACGGTCAATCGCTTCTGCGCCTCCGGCCTGCAGGCCATCGCGCAGGCGGCCGAGCGCATCATGTGCGGCTTCTCGGAGGTCATCGTCGCCGGCGGCACCGAGTCCATGAGCCTGGTGCCGATGGGCGGCCACAAAGTCTCGCCCAACCCCACGCTGATGCAGACGTACCCCGACGCCTACCTCTCCATGGGCCTCACCGCTGAGAACCTGGCGCAGAAGTACGGCATCTCGCGCGAGGAGCAGGACGAGTTTTCGCTCCAGAGCCACCAGAAGGCGATCGCGGCCATTGACGCCGGCAAGTTCAAGGACGAGCTGGTGCCCGTCGAGGTCACTTACCGCGTGCTCAACAACGGCAAGCCGTCGGAAGAAAAGATTCGCTTTGAGATTGATGAAGGTCCCCGCCGCGACACTTCGCGCGAAGCTCTGGCCGCCCTCAAGCCCGCCTTCCACGCCAAGGGCACCATCACCGCCGGCAACTCCTCGCAGATGAGCGACGGCGCTGCCGCCGCGGTGGTGATGAGCGCCGAGCGGGCCCAGGCCCTGGGTCTCAAGCCGCTGGCGCGGTTCGTTTGCTTCGCCACCGCCGGCGTCAAGCCGGAAGAGATGGGCATCGGCCCGGCGCTGGCGATTCCCAAGGCGCTCAAGCTCGCGGGGCTGAAGCTCGACGACATTGACGTCATCGAGTTGAACGAAGCCTTCGCCGCGCAGGTGCTGGCCGTAAAGCGCGAGACCGGGTTCGACATGTCGAAGGTGAACGTGAACGGCGGGGCGGTGGCACTGGGCCATCCGCTGGGCTGCACCGGGGCCAAGCTGACCGCCGCCGTCATCTACGAGTTGCGCCGGCGCAAAGGGCGCTACGGCATGGTGACCATGTGCGTGGGCGGCGGCCAGGGCGCCGCCGGCATCTTCGAGCGGCTAGATTAGTTAGATTGTCATTCTGAGCGAAGCGAAGAATCTCCGGGGCGGAGAGGGCCCGACACCTGAGATCCTCGTCGCCCCAAGGAGCGGGGCTCCTCAGGATGACAGACTCCTTTTTTTCACAGGTCAATGTGACGGCACAGAACACCGTTTGGTACTTCGCTTACGCGTCCAACATGAGCCGGACGCAGGTGGAGCAGCGCGCGGGCGCGCCCGCGGAAGAAAGGGTCGCGCGCCTGGACAACTATGAGCTAAACTTCGACAAGGTGGCGCGCGGCGGCACCGGCATGGCCAACCTGCTCCCGGCCGAAGGCAAGACGGTGTGGGGCGTGCTCTACCGGGTGAGCGAGCAGCAGATGCGCGCGCTTGACCGCTTCGAGGGCGTCCCGGAGCACTACCGCCGCAGCGAGGTGAATGTGACCGACGGCGACGGCGACCGCATCGGCGCCCAGGTCTACCTCGCCCGCAAGGTGCGCAAGGGGCTCAAGCCCGACCGGCTCTACCTGGCCCGCATCCTCCAGGGGGCGGAAGAGCACGCGCTGCCGGCGGACTACATCGCCCAGTTGAAGAAGATTGTCCCGGCATAGAAAGGAGCCACGATGGCGACGGCACCGACGACCACGGCCAAGGTAGTCAAGGGCGGCAGCTTCCTGCTGGAAGACCGCGCGCCCGAAGAGGTCTTCACGCCCGAGGACTTCACCGACGAGCAGCGGCAGATCGGGCAGATGACGGAAGAGTTCATGACCAACGAAGTGCTGCCGCAGGCGGAGAAGATCGAGCACGGCGACAAGAAGCTGCTCGTCGACCTGATGCACAAGGCCGCCGAGCTGGGACTGATGGGCGCGGACGTCCCCGAGGCCTACGGCGGCGCCGGGCTCGACAAGGTTTCCTCCACCATCATCGCCGAGAAGATGGCGCGCTACGCCAGCTTCGCCGTCAGCCACGGCGGGCACGCCGGCATCGGCACCCTGCCCATCGTTTACTTCGGCACCGAGGCGCAGAAGAAGAAGTACCTGCCGCGGGTGGCCTCGACCGAGCTGATTTCCTGCTACTGCCTGAGCGAGGCCGAAGCCGGCTCGGACGCCATGGGCTTGAAGACCCGCGCCGACCTGGCGCCCGACGGCCAGCACTGGGTCCTCAACGGGCAGAAGATGTGGATCACCAACGGCGCCATCGCCGACCTGTTCATCGTCTTCGCCAAGGTGGGCGGGGAAAAGATTTCCTGCTTCATCGTCGAGAAGGGCATTCCCGGTTTTTCCGTCGGGCCGGAAGAGAAAAAGATGGGCATCAAGGGCAGCTCCACCACGCCGCTGTTTTTCGACAACGCCCAGGTGCCGGCGGGAAACCTCCTGCACGAAATCGGCCGCGGCCACATCGTGGCTTTCAACACGCTCAACTTCGGGCGCTTCAAGCTGGGCGCCTACTGCATGGGCGGCGGAAAGTACTCCCTGGCGGAGAGCCTGCGCTACGCCAAGGAGCGCAAGGCCTTCGGCAAATCCATCGCCGAGTTCGGGCTCATCCAGCACAAGCTGGCGGAGATGGCGATTCGCACCTACGCCGGCGAGTCGATGATCTACCGCACTGCGGGGATGATTGACGCCGCCCTGTCCGCCGGCGCGGCGGGCGACGCCATCCAGCACGCCATGAAGACGCTGGAGGAGTACGCCATCGAGTGCTCGGCCAACAAAGTCACCGCCAGCGAGACAGTGGACTACGTGGTCGACGAGACCGTGCAGGTCTTCGGCGGCTACGGTTTCCACCAGGACTACCCCGCCGAGCGCGCCTTCCGCGACGCCCGCATCAACCGCATCTTCGAAGGCACCAACGAGATCAACCGGCTGCTCATCGTGGGGATGCTGTTCAAGCGCGCGCTCAAGGGCGAACTGCCGCTGCTGGCCGCGGCCAAGAAGGTGGCCGACGAGCTGATGAGCGGCCCGACGACCGCCTCGACGCCGGGCGGGCCGCTGGGTGCCGAAGCTGCGTTGGTGGGCGCGAGCAAGAAGGCCTTCCTCTTCGCCGCTGGCGTAGCCGGGCAGAAATACATGGACAAGCTGGCCGACGAGCAGGAAGTAGCCGGCGCGCTGGCCGACATCGTGATGGACACCTACGCCGCCGAGAGCGCGCTGCTGCGCACGCAGAAAATTGCCAAGCAGAACGGCCGGACGGCGGCGCTGGCGGCTGCGGCGACGCGCGTGTTCGTCGCCGACGCGCTCGACCGCGTCGAGCAGAACGCCCGCACCGTGCTGGCCGCCTGCGCCGAAGGCGACACCCTGCGCGCGCAACTGGCGCTGCTGCGGCGCCTGCTCAAGCGCGAGCCGCCCAACTCCGTGGCCCTGCGCCGCCAGGTGGCCGCCGCCGCGCTCGAAGCCGGCCGCTATCCGCTTTGAGCGGCATCCACATCGTTCAGGCCGGCGGCTTCTGCCGCTGGCTCCCACGGGCAGAAGCCCGTGGGCTGAACTAGCTTGGCCCACCGACCCACACACCGTTCAGCCCAGCGGCTCCTGCCGCTGGGGGATGAGCTGCGGGAGCTGGCGGCGGGGTACTTGCGTGGGTTCAAGAGCTACCCCGAACAAACCGACGAGCGTTGGGGTTACTGCTTCGTGCGCAGGCGAGCGCGGCAGGAAGCCGGCGTCTTTGTCGGGTTCCTGAGTCCGCAGGCGCCGGAGTGCGTTGTGGCGGCGTTCGCGCGGCCGGCGCGCTCGGCGCTGCACAAGAAAATGGTGGGCGCGAAGGAGAGTTTGTTCCGTGTCAGCCATCAGCGCGTGGCGAAGTACACGCCGCGGGCGCCGCGGTGGGAGCTGCGCGAGCGGGCGGAGCTGGCGCTGGCGCGGCGCACGCCGCTCGAGGCGTTCCCGGCGGACGACGCGGAGAAGTACGCCCGCAATTTCTTCATTGAGTCTCTGGCTCTGCTGGTGCGCTCGGGCCTCCCGGCGGCGTTGCAGGCGAATGGCGATTAGCGACTAACGACTGGCGAAAACCTTGGGGACACCCGAAGAGGGTTTCCCCAAACCCCTTCCCGGGTTGCGCTTCGCGCGGCATTGATTAATGTCAGCCCTAAAGGGCTGACCCGCCTTACGGCACGACTAAAGTCGTGCCCTCCCGGCCGTGCGGCCGCGGGTGACGTGGCGGCAGCGGTGGGGATGAAGAGGAAGGCCACTTCGGCGGCAGACAGGAATGTCTGCCCCACTGAATCTCCTTGCTTGCGGTGGCGCAAACATTCTTGTCTGCGGCTTGATCCTGCTGACAGTGAAAGGGAAAGCAGATCCCTCGACTGCGCGGTCGGCCTGACGGCCGCCGCTCCGCTCGGGATGACAAGCTACAGTTGTTATCGGGTGACGTGGAGGTAGGCGGCGCGGACGAGGGGCTTGATGGCGGCGGGGCGGAGGTCGGAGTCGCGGCGGATTTTCACCTGCCGCATGCCTTTGCCGGCACCTTCAAGAATCTTCCTGGGGTCGGGCAGCTTGACCCCGTGGTGGAAGTAGAGCCCGACGGTGTCCTTGTGCGGCGAGATGCCGCAGAACATTTCCTTCATCTTCATTTCCTTGTTGGGGGCGAAGACGAGCACGTTCCAGCCCTTGTAGCCGCGCTCGACGGCCTTGGGCGCGGCCGCCTTCACAATCTTGCGCAGCGCGCGCGCCCACTTGCGCACCTGCGGCGCGCGCCCTTTCAGAAGCGTTTCGAAGCTGACAATCTGGGCGGCGGGTTTTCCGGCCATGGGAACACCTCCTCGGGCGGCTCGTCCGCCTGGCGGTTGCGACGCAGGAAGGCGAAGACCAGGATGCCGACGAAGATGGAGATGGTAGGGATGAGCAGGACGAGGATGGCAAGGTCGAACGTCTTGGCCGCATCGGCGCCGCCGGCGGCGGCGGAGCTGCGGCACATGGCGCAGCCTTGAGCGTGGGCAGCCGGTGCGGGGAGAAGCACCGTGGCCAAGAGGAGAGTTGCCGCAATTCTTCGCATGTTGGTCATGTACCCGGTACCGGGTACCAGGTACCCGGTACGTAATGCCTCGCCTCCTCGCTGAATCCCGGACGAACTTTCCACGTCCTCCAATTCACCAACCAGCTACCCGAGCGGCCGCATCTCCAGCAGGCGGAAGCCGTCGGGGAAGAAGAAGATGAGGATGAGGCAGATGCAGAGCACGAGCGCGGGGACGAGGGTGAGAAAGAGGCTGAAGCGCTCGAAGCGCAGGTGCATGAAATAGGCCATGATGAGCGCGGCCTTGATGACCGACAAACCCATCAGCAGGGTGAGCATGAGCGAGGGGGCGAGGTGGATGTAGGCCAGGTAGACCTCGATGCCGGTCATGGCCAGCAGGGCGAACCAGACCCCGAGGACGAGCTGGGTGGAGGCGGTGTGGCCTTCGGCGTGGGCTTCTGCGTGTGCGTGCATTGTGCGCTCCTTACGGGAACTTGACCGACATCAGGTAGACCAGCGGGAAGATGAACATCCAGACCAGGTCAACGAAGTGCCAGTAGAGCCCGCTGACTTCGACGTCCTCGGGCTTGAACTTCTTGGTCCCGAAGCCGAAGGCGATGATGCCCAGATAAAGGATGCCGACGGTGACGTGCAGCATGTGCATGCCGGTGAGGCCGAAGAAGGTGCCGCCGAAGAGCGGCGTGTCGGGCCACTCCGGCCAGGGCGTCCCCGTGGGCCGCAAGCCTTCGTGGATGAGGTGGCTCCACTCCATGGCGTGTAGGACGACGAAGGTGGCGCCGAAGACCATGGTGGCCAGCAGCCAGAGCACGGTCTTGCGGTGGTCGCGGCGGTGGGCGGCGGCGACGGCCATGACCATGGTCAAGCTGGAGGTGAGCAGGGCGAAGGTCATGATAGTGGAAAAGATGATGGCGGGTGAAAACGGAAACGGCGTGGGCCACTGCGGCGTGGAGAGCCGCACGTAGCTGTAGGCCAGAATCAGCGCCGAGAAGGTGAGGGCGTCGGAGATGATGAAGAGCCACATCCCCAGCTTCTTCGAGCTCATGGCATAGGGCTTGACCCCGCCTGCCCAGGCGGAGCTGACCGCTACCGCTTCAGCGTGCGCGTCACTCATTCGTCACCGTCCCAGCCAGAGGAGTAAGAACAGAAAAACCCAGAGGCCGCCGAGGAAGTGCCAGTAGGTAGCGGTGGCGGTCACGGCGGGGCGCTCGGCGGGCCAGAGCACAAGGTCGGCGCGGCGGCTGCGCGCGGCGACGTAGGCCAGCGCCAGGATGCCGCCCAGCAAGTGGAGCCCGTGGGTGGCGGTCATCAGGTAGAAGAAGGAGCTCGATGGGTTCGTGGCCACGAAGACCCCGGCGGCGCGAAGCTGTTGCCAGGCGACGAGCTGGCCGATGAGGAAGACGAGGCCCAGCGCGGTGGTGACGTGCCACCAGCGCCGGTAGACGCTGCGCAGGCCGTCGCGGTAGGCGCGGCGCGAAAGCTCCAGCGTCCCGCTCGAGGCCAGCAGCACCAGCGAGTTGGCCCACAGCAGCGGCGGCAGGGTGAAGGGCGCCCAGTCGGCCCCCAGCCCTTTGCGGACGATGAAGGAGCTGGTCAGGCCCATGAAGAACATCAGGATGGAGGCGAGCGCAATCCAGATGCCGGTGACGTAGACCTGGGGCGAGCGCGGGGTGGCGGGGCGGAAGTCGCCGCCGTCGTCGCCGTACCCGAGCCGGCCGCCCGAGTCGGCCGGGGGCCCGCCGGTTTCGATGAGGTCAAGTTCTTCGACAGCAGGTTTGGCGGTCATCGGTGTGGAACTCTAGTCGTCTCCGTGGGCCGGGGCGGCGCGGACCTCGGGCAGGTGCTGCGGGGTGTAGTCGTTGTCGGCGCCGGGGACGGCGAACTCGTAGGGCCCGCGGTGGACGACGGGCTCGAGGCCGGCGAAGTTGTCGTGCGGCGGCGGCGAGGGGATGGTCCACTCCAGCGTGGTGGCCTCCCAAGGGTTGAGGCTCACCGCTTTCTTGCCGCGCAGCAGGCTCCAGACTAGGTTGAAGAGGAAGAGCAGTTGCGCGCCGATGGTGATGAAGGCGGCGACGCTCATGAAGAGGTGCACCGGCTGGAGGTCAGCCAGCGAGGTGTACGCCGAGAGGTCGGGGAGGCGCCGCATATGGCCGGACAGGCCGATGTAGTGCATGGGCATGAAGATGGCGTAGACGCCGATGAAGGTGAGCCAGAAGTGGACCTTGCCGATGCCCTCGTTGAGGTAGCGGCCGAACATCTTGGGGAACCAGAAATAGGTGCCGGCGAACATGCCGAAGATGGCGGCCACGCCCATGATGAGGTGGAAATGGGCGACGACAAAGTAGGTATCGTGCAGCGGGATGTCGACCGAGGGCTGGGCCAGAAAGAGCCCGCTCAGGCCGCCGGTGACGAAGATCGAGACGAAGCCCAGCGCATAGAGCATGGCGGTGGAGAAGCGGATGCGCGCGCCCCAGAGCGTGCCGATCCAGTTGAAGGTCTTGATGGCCGAGGGCACGCCGATGGACATGGTCAGCAGGGAGAAGGCGATGGCGCTGTAGGGGCTCATGCCGCTCTGGAACATGTGGTGGCCCCAGACGCCCAGGCCGAGCAGGGCGATGGCGCCCATGGCGTAGACCATGGCGCGGTAACCGAAGATGGCTTTGCGGGCGAAGGTGGAGAGGACGTGGGAGACAATGCCCATGCCGGGGAGGATGGCGATGTAGACCTCGGGGTGGCCGAAGAACCAGAACAGGTGCTGCCAGAGCAGCGGGGAGCCGCCCTTGTGGTCGATGACGCGGTCGGAGACCAGCAGGCCGCCGGGGATGAAGAAGCTGGTGCCGGCGTGGCGGTCGAGCAGCAGCAGGATGCCGGCGGCGAGCAGGACAGCAAAGCCGAGCAGGGCCAGGATGGCGGTGATGAACCAGGCCCAGCAGCTCAGCGGCATGCGCATGAGCGACATCCCGCGGGTGCGAAGGTCGAGGGTGGTGGTGATGAAGTTGAGCGCGCCCATCAGAGAGGCGCCGCTGAAGATGGCCAGCGAGACGATCCAGAGCGACTGCCCCCAGCCCAGGCCCGGCCCGGCGACTTCCCCCAGGGCGCTCAGCGGGACGTAGGCGGTCCAGCCGCTGATGGGGGCGCCGCCGGAGACGAAGAAGGCGGCCAGCATCACCACAAAGGAAACGAAGGTGAACCAGAAGCTGAGCATGTTGAGGGTGGGGAAGGCCATGTCGGCGGCGCCGATCTGGATGGGGAGGAAGTAGTTGCCGAAGCCGCTCTGGGGCGCGGTGGTGAGCACAAAGAAGACCATGATGGTGCCGTGCATGGTCATCAGCGCCAGGTACTGCTCGGGGGTCATCAGGCCGTAGAAGGGCAGCTCGAGGGTCGGCCAGGCCAGGTGCAGGCGCATCAGCAGGGAGAGGAACATGCCGACGAAGACGGCGGTGATCGCCAGGGCGATGTACTGGATGCCGATGACCTTGTGGTCCTTGCTGAAGATGTACTTGCGGATGAAGCCCGTGGGCGCCGCGTGCGCGCCGTGATGGCCTTCCGTTGACATCAGGTCGCTCTCCTAGGGTTGAGGTTGGGATTCCGGAGTTTCGGTTGCCGGCGGCTCGACGCCGGTGAGCGGGGCCATGTAGACGGCCTGCTCGCGCATCCACTGCTCGAACTCGGCCGGGGTTAACACTTTCAGGTCGGCGCGCATCTGGTGGTGGCCGAGGCCGCAAAGCTCGGCGCAGGCGATTTCATAGACGCCGGTTTTTTCCGGGGTGAAATTCATGGTGATGGGGAGGCCGGGGACGGTGTCCTGCTTGAAGCGCAGCTCGCGGACGAAGAAGCTGTGGGTGACGTCGAGGGTGCGCAGGGTGACTTGGACGGGCTGGTTGACCACCACGGCCAACTCGGCGGTGAGGACGTCGTCCTTGGCGGCGGGGTCGTCGAAGTCCACGCCCTGGTAGTTGCCCAGGTCGTCGCGGACGAGCTCGAGCTTGGTGCGGCCGAAGACGCCGTCGGGGCCGGGGTAGCGGAAGTACCACTTGAACTGCTTGCCGGTGACTTCGACGATCTGGGGGTTGCTGTGGGCGGGCGCGGGGCCCAGCGCGTGGTAGTCGCTCCAGGCGGCTTCGGCGGCGATGCCGAGCCCGACGAACATGACGGCGGTCAGCGCCGTCCACACAATCTCCATCGTCGTATTGCCGTGGGAGAAGACGGCGCGGCCGGGTTGGGCGGAGGTGTAGCGCAGAATGGTGTAGGCCAGGGCGAGCTGGGAGAGGAAGAAGACCAGGCCCGTCACCCACAGGGTGCGGACGAACTGCGCGTCCACGCGGCGGCCCAGCTCGGTGATGGACTCGGGGAACCACCAGGTGCGCGCCCAGAAGAAATAAATAGTGGAGAAGGTGAGAACGACGAGAACGATGAGGAAGCCCCAGGCGGCCAGGCCCGAGCCCGGGTTCGAGTGCTTGTTGTCCATCCCTTCCGCTCCGTCCAGAGGGTTAGCTTTCAGGGTTCCGGTTCGAAAAGTATCCTGCGAGGGTGACGTGCGCGACTTTCGGTGCCGGCCTCAGCAAGCTGCACAGTCTAGCGTCGCTCCCGCCCGGTGTCAATCGCCCCTTCCCCTCCTTTGTTCAGCCCAGCGGCTCCTGCCGCTGGGTCAATCCGGGTTGCGACCCGTTGCCGTGAGGTAGCGCGGCGGCGTGGTTCGGGTCGAGCTCGAGCAAAAGGCGAGGCAGAGGAGGCACAGGAAGCAGATGAAACCAAAGACTCACCGCAGAGCACGCAGAGAACACGCAGAGTTCGCAGAGAAGGCACGCCTGGTATCTGGGTTTTCTCTGCGTGCTCTGCGCCTCCTCAGCGTCCTCTGCGGTAGTCTTTTTCCGTGCTTTGCCTCCGGTGCCTCCTTCTGCTACGCTCCACGTGGAGGCAGCCCAATGATGATCAAGCGAATTCCGCCCGAGGAAGCCAAGCAGTTGCTCGACGCCGGCGAGCACGTCTACCTCGACGTCCGCTCGACCCCCGAGTTCGCCGCCGGGCATGTCCCCGGCGCGCGCAACGTGCCGCTGCTCGAGCCCGACGCTTCCGGCCGCATGGCCCCCAACCCGCGCTTCCTCGAAGTGGTGGAGAAGAATTTCAGCAAGGACGCCCGGCTCATCACCGGCTGCATGAAGGGCGGCCGCTCGCTGAAAGCCGCCGACCTGCTCCAGCAGGCCGGCTTCACCAACGTCGTGGATATGCGCGGCGGCTTCGGCGGCGAGACCGACGAGGCGGGTCGCGTCACTTTCCCCGGCTGGGCGCCCCGCGGCCTGCCGGTCGAGCGCGACTCCGACCCTGCCCACCTCTACGAAGCTCTCAGTAAGAAGTAAAGACCGCCACAAAGACACAAAGGCACAAAGAAAACCAGGCGCAGAGAAACACAGGTACACAAGAGGGGATGTTTGTCCTGTCTTTCTCCGCGTGCTCTGCGTATTCTCCGCGTCCTCTGCGGTAGTCTTTTTCTTTGTGGTTAATCCCTCTTTGTGTCTTCGTGCCTTCGTGGCTCTGTTATATTTCTTGTCCTCAACGGAGGTGCCGCCATGGCTGAGTTCTATCCGCCGTTCATCCGTGACCTGCCGCAGGCCGACGTGCCGGTCGCCGGCGTGGTCGCCAAGATGCTGCAGGGCGACCGCGGCCAGGCCGTCTTCTTCGAGATCGAGCAGGGCGCCGAGATTCCCCCGCACTCCCACGGCGACCAGTGGGGCGTGGTGCTCGACGGCGAGATGGACCTGACCATCGGCGGAGAAACCCGCCGCTACCGCCCCGGCGACTCCTACTTCATCCCCGCCGCCACCGTCCACTCCGCCCGTTTCCCCATGCGCGTCCGCGTCTTCGACCTCTTCGCCGACGCCCAGCGCTACCAGCCCCGCGCCTAGAGGCTGGACGCTGGAGTTTGGAGGCTGGAAAATGCGGTCGGGGAGGCTTCCTGGGATGGCTGTCCCCTGCGTTGCAACGCGTTGTACACGCATTTGAAGGCGGTGGCCGGTGTCCGGTAGCCGGTGACCGGTGTTCCTTTGCCAGAAGCCCGCTGCGGTGTGGCGCTGGCTTGGGCCTCTTGAGTATCATTCGTCGCCATGGACAGCGCCGTTCCTGCAAGACTCAACGTTCTGCTCAGCACCCCGCCCGCCAGGAAGGCCGACGTGGTCCAGGCACTCACTGAAATCCAGAAGCTGCTTAACCTTCAGGGCGAGCGGCAGCGGCTCCGGGCGCTGAATCTGTTTTGCGACTGGGCCGTCCGGGGCAAGCTCGACCCCGAGTCGGCCCGGGATTTCCTGATGCTCCTCGACGACCGCCTGGGTCACTACGACCGGGACAATCCCGACAACTCCCCGAGCGTGGACGACGCGCTCGACGCCATTTCTTTTTCTCTGCTCCGGGACGAGCTCGAAGAATTCTGCGAGCAGCTCGGCCTGCCCGTCACCTGGACCTATGACGACACGCTCTGGGACAGCTTCGTCGCGCTGCTTGCGGAAGCACTGCGCAGCTCTCCCCTCCGGATGAACCGGAAGAACTGCGGCTTCACCCGCCTGCGCGAGGCCGTGGTGTCGATTTGGCGGCCGGACGAGTCCGTGGTCGGCCGGCAACCCGGCCCGGTCTTCGGCTTCCGGTGGGACTGCACGCTCGATGACAGCCGCACCTTCAGCCTCTCGCGCGCCGAGCTGCTCCGCGACCCCGACGAAAGTGAAGATGACACCGGCTAGGCCGCTTGCTCTGCGCACTCCGCGATTTCTCCGTGTTCTCTGCGGCAAAGGTTCTTGCCTTGCTTTGTGTCTTCGTGTCTTTGTGGCTGTTTTGAAGTAGTGTAGGATTCCTCCGATGAGCGAACCGCGCAAGTTCACCGTCGGCCTTGTCCAGATGGCGATGGAGGCCGAGCCGGCGTCGAACCTCGCCCGCGGCGTGGCCCGCGTTGAGGAGGCCGCGCGCGCCGGCGCCCAGCTCGTCTGCCTGCCCGAGCTTTTCCGCTCGCAGTACTTCTGCCAGCAGGAGGACGCGCGCTTCTTTGATTTGGCCGAGCCCGTGCCGGGCCCGACGACGGAGGTGCTCGCTCGCGTGGCGCGCGAGCGCAAGGTCGCCGTCATCGCGCCGGTCTTCGAGCGCCGCGCCGCCGGCGTTTACCACAACTCGGTCGCCATACTCGACGCCGATGGCCGCCTCGCCGGCCTCTACCGCAAGATGCACATCCCCGACGACCCCGCCTACTACGAGAAGTTCTACTTCACCCCCGGCGACCTCGGTTTCCAGGCCTTCGATACCTGCGCCGGGCGCGTCAGCGCCCTCATCTGCTGGGACCAGTGGTACCCGGAGGGCGCGCGGCTGGCGGCGCTGCGCGGCGCGGCGGTGATTTTTTATCCCACCGCCATCGGCTGGCACCCCGACGAAAAAGCCGAGCACGGCGCCGCCCAGCGCGACGCCTGGCGCACCGTGCAGCGCGCCCACGCCATCTCGAACGGTGTCTACGTTGCCGCCGTCAACCGCGTCGGGCATGAAAAGCCTGCGCCGCCCGCGACGGGGCGGGGCATCGAGTTCTGGGGCAGCTCCTTCCTCGCCGACCCGTTCGGTGTGGTGGTCGCCGAGGCGTCAGCCGACAAGGAAGAGATTCTGTACGGCGAGGTTGATCTCGTCCGCATTGAAGACGTCCGCCGCAACTGGCCCTTCCTCCGCGACCGCCGCATCGACGCCTACGCCGGCCTCGACTCCCGCTTCCTCGATCCCGCCCCAGCCACGAGAGAGAAGTAATCGCCCATGCCTCTCTCTGCGTCCTCTGCGTCTCTCTGCGTCCTCTGCGTTAGGCTTTCTCTGTGCAGCGTCCTTCACCGGTCAGTGGCCACCGGTCACCTTTAGAGTTCATTGAGGTCTGCCTTGCCCGCGAGGAACACAACGTCCCACCCCGCTGAGACCCCTGCCTCATTCGGCTTCTCTCTGCCCGCCGAGTGGGAGCGCCACGAAGCCACCTGGCTGGGCTGGCCGCACAACCGCACCGACTGGCCGGGCAAGTTCGCCGCCATCCCCTGGGTGTACAGCGAAATCGTGCGGCACCTGGTGCGCGGCGAGCGCGTGCGCATCCTCGTCAACGACCGCGCGCATGAAGCGGCGGCGCGCGCGGCGCTGCGCCGCTCGCGCGTTGACTTGGCGCGTGTTGAGTTTTTCCGCTTCCCCACCAATCGCGGCTGGACGCGCGACTTCGGCCCCATCTTCGTCCGCCGCGGCAAGCCCTCGCCCGAGCTCGCCATCGCCCGCTTCCGCTTCAACGGTTGGGCGCGCTATCCCGACTGGCGCAAGGACAACCAGATTCCCGACCGCATCGCCCGCCGCTTGCGCCTGCGCGCCTTTCCGATTCGCGCCGGCGCCCGCGACTTCGTGCTCGAAGGCGGCGCCATTGACGTCAACGGCCGCGGCTCGCTGCTCACCACCGAGGAGTGCCTGCTCGACCAACCCATCCAGCCGCGCAACCCCGGCCTCCACCGGAAGGATGTCGAAGCCGCGCTCCGCGCCTCCCTCGGCGTCACCAACATCCTCTGGCTCGGCCGCGGCATTGCCGGCGACGACACCCACGGCCACGTCGACGACCTCTGCCGCTTCGTTGGCCCGCGCACCGTCGTGCTTTGTCAGGAGAAGAATCCGCGCGACGCGAACTACCGCGCCCTGGAAGAAAACCGTGAACGCCTGCGGGGCGCGCGCCTCGAAAACGGCTCACGCCTCGAGGTCGTCCGGCTGCCGATGCCCGCGCCGCTCTACTTCGACCGCGACCGCCTCCCCGCCAGTTACGCTAACTTCTACATCAGCAACGCCGCCCTGCTCGTCCCGACTTTCAACGACCCCAATGACCGCGTCGCTCTCGGCATCCTCTCGGAGCTTTTCACCGACCGCCCCGTCGTCGGCATCCACGCCGTTGACCTGGTGCTCGGCCTCGGCACCCTCCACTGCCTCTCCCAGCAACAGCCCGCCCGATAGCTTGTGTTGAAGAACGCTTCCTTTGTCAGGGCCGGGCTTCAGCCCGGCCGGAAAAGGCCGAAAGAATGGGGGGGCTTTAGCCCCTGAGGTACTAATCTGCTTTTCTGATTCTTCCGCGACTCACTCCGCAGGTTTCTTCGACGCCAGGTGGTCCTTGTACCGCAGCCGCACGGCGATGAAGTCGCTGTGGCTCAGCAGCATCTCCTTGCAGATTTGCCGGATCTCGTTGTCCTCAACGGTCGAAATCGACCTGTCCGCCGCCGACACCGCGAACAGGCAGTCCACCAGCGCCAGCTTCTGCTCCGGGGTGGCGATGCGGTTGAACTCGCGCGTCACCAGAAAGTTTTCCGTCCCGCTGAACAGCAGGCTCTGCGTCTTGGCCATCTGCACCACCAGGATGGCCTGCTCCTCTGGCAGTCCGCCTTTTTCCATGATGAGGCGCTCCATCGCCCGCGTCTCCGCGTCGCTGATGTCGCGGTCGGCGTAGGCCACACGGCTCAGGTTGTAGGCAAAGGCCGCCAGGTAGCGCGCCTGCTCCGGCTCCATCCGGTCGAGCGCCCCCACGATTTTCCGTACTGTTTCCGTTTCCGCCGAGCCCGACCTGTGCTCGGCCGCCTCCTTGCCCGTCCCCAGACCCAAAAATTTCCAGATAGACATTCCCCTCTCTCCTGGCGGGCTCGCCCAGTATGACCCGTCGCCGCCGCCCATGTAAACGCGAATCCGCGCGCCGGCAGAACGCCCGACACCTTCTTTGGCAGATCACGAGTCACCGGTTGCGAGGCACGGCTACAAGCTTTTTCTGCTCGCTCCCTGCTACAATCCACCGAGGAACTCCCCAGTGGCGGTTGCTTCCTCGCCCGGGTGGCGGAACTGGCAGACGCTGGGGACTTAAAATCCCCTGGCCCGCGAGGGCCGTGTGGGTTCGACCCCCACCCCGGGCACCACCTTCAAATCACTTCAAGGAGAAAAAGAAAGGAAGACGCAGTCGCGCGGCCTGCCGCTTCACCGGAAGGCTGCGGTGAGGAAGACCGCGAATACAAGGGAAAGCGCCACCTCGCTCCAGCCCAAATGCCGGAGAGCCAGCGGCACCTCGGGCGCGGACTTCATTCCACGCGCGGCGCGCACCGCCGCCAAGAAGAAGGGAACCACGACCAGCGGGGAGAACCCGCGGGCGAACACCAGCGAAACCACGAAGACCAAGATGAGAAAGTGAAAGGCCACAACGAACCGTCCTGAGCGGTTGTCCTCCGGCCGGCGCACCGCCCGGCGCGTCTGGATGCGCGACTTGACGTAGAGCACGCCGCTGCCGAAGAACAGGGCGTTGAGCCCCCAAACCCAGAACGCCTCGGGCGTGAGCCCTCCCGTGGCGCCAATCCAGCCCGCTAGCGCCGAAAGAGTCAGGCCGGCGGTTCCCACCAGTTCGGTGACCAGACTGCGGTCGTCCCCGCTGCGTCCCCACCAGACTCGCAGAATGAAAAGCGCCAAGCCCGCTGCCGCCAGCCACCCAAGAAGGTAGAGCCTCCACCCGATGATCAGAGTCAGCCCGAGTGACACTGTGAGCAGCCCGAAAACGCAGGCCGAGACCACCAGCCGCCCTCGTGGCGGTCGGCCGGCGCGCAGGTAACTGTTGGGAATCAGCAGGAGCTCGAGAGGATACCGGGCCAGGAAGGCTCCCAGCAACGCCAGCCCCGTGAGAACCACCGTCAGCGAGGGACGCCCGGCAATCGCGACGGCGGTCAGGAACGGAACGGCCACAATCCCCCAGGCCCCGTGTTCGCGGGGGTAATACGGTGCGTTGGCGTCCGCAGGCATAGGCACTTAATAGACTATTCTATCCACTTATGTCAACGACTATAGGCTATATTTCAGCCCTATCAAAACATAAATACCTTGACATGGCTTGAATAAGAGAGTATTTAGTCCACTATGTTCTCCCGCGCCGCCGAGTACGCCATCCGCGCCATGACCTTCCTGGCCACGCAGCCGCCCGGAAAGCTGAGCGGCGCGCGCGAGATCGCCCGCGCCGAGAAAGTGCCCATCCCCTTCCTCTGGAAAATCCTTCACAACCTGACGCGGCAACGCTTGATCCGTTCCTTCAAGGGATTGCGCGGAGGCTACGAGCTGGCCTCGCCGGCCCACCAGATCAATGTCGAGGACATCGTGCGCGCCATGGACGACGGAGACGTGGTGGAAGGTTGCGTGCTCGGCCTGGCGGAGTGCAGCGAAAAAAAACCGTGCCCGTTGCACGACTCGTGGAAGAGCATCCGGAGCCGGCTGACCGAGATGATGCAGCAGACCACCCTGGCCGACCTGGCGGCGGTGGCCTCCCGGCGCTCGCGCAAATGGCGGTAGTTTTTTGTTCGTAATGTTGACTAAAAGCTCATGAATCTGAGAGGAGGAACCCAATGACACTCTTCATTGTTGGGCTGGCGGTCCTGGTGATTCTGCTCGCCGCCGGGGTCTTGGCCGTGGTGTGGGTGGCCTGCTGGCTCGCTGGTCGCGCGGCGGAGGGTCTCTCTGTAGAGGAGTTGGACTCCGGCCTGGCCATCCCGATGCGGGACAGCGACACCCGGCGGACGCCCCGCCCTCCCTCGCGCTGAACTCAGGGGGTGTGGGAAAACCCACCACCCTCGTGTCAGGAGGCGCAAGGCCCGCTGCGGGCGACGTTCTCGTGGGCAGGGTGCCTTTATAAGAATTGTGAAATCAGCTGGTTAACGCCTTGATCCCCGTTCGCCAAAAGGAACGAAAGATGCAAGTCAACCCCAGCAGTGGCTGAGGACAACGTGCCGGCTAGCACTGAGCCAAGGTACCGCGTTCGGGTCGCCGATGAAGCCTATTGGCGCGAGCAGGTCAAGTGTCAGTTCGCCTGCCCGGTGCACACGGACGCGCGCGGCTACGTGCGGGCGATTGCCGAGGGTGACTACGAGCGCGCCTACCTGATTGCCCGCGGCCCCAATCCCCTGGCTTCGCTTTGCGGGCGCATCTGCGGAGCGCCCTGCGAGGCCGCCTGCCGCCGCGGCAGCATTGACCAGCCCATCGCCATCCGCGCCCTGAAGCGGTTTGCCTGCGAGCGCTTCGGTGTCGAGGCGCGGCTCGATGCGGGCGAGCAGCTTCCCTATCTGCGCCGGCAGACGGGGCCACGCACTTGCGACGATGTCGACGAGCTGCTCCACCTGCTGTCTTTCCTTGCGCGCGCCGAGTTCCCCCGGCCCACCGGCCAGCGGGTCGCCGTCATCGGCTCCGGCCCCGCAGGCTTGGCGGCGGCGCACGACCTGGCCCTGATGGGTTTCCGCCCCACCATCTTCGAGATGGAGCCGCAGCCGGCCGGGATGCTTTTCACCGGCGTGCCCGGCTACCGGCTGCCCGCCGAGCTCATCCGCGCCGAGGTGGCGGTCATCCAGGCCCTGGGCGTGGAGATCCGCTGCAGCACGCAGGTCGGCGCGGACATCGGCTTTGACGAGCTGCGCCGCGACTTCGCCGCCGTCATCGTCGCCTGTGGCGCCAAACGCTCCCGCAAGCTTCCCATTCCCGGGTCAGACGCCATCGGCGTGATGGGCGGGGTGGACTTCCTGCGCGACGTGGCCCTGGGCAAGAAGGTCGAGCTGGGCGAGCGCGTCATCGTGGTGGGCGGCGGCAACGTGGCCTACGACGTCGCCCGCACGGTGCTCCGCCAGGAGGAGTACGACGTCTCCCGTACCGCCGCCCGCATGCTCGGCGTGCGCCAGGTTCACCTCGTCTGCCTGGAATCGCTCGAGGAAATGCCGGCCGACACCGTCGAAATCGTCGAAGGCGCCGAAGAAGGCGTCACCCGCCACAACAGTTGGGGACCAAGGGAAATCGTCGTTGAGAAATCGAACCGGCAGCAGTTCGCCCGCGGCGTGCGCTTTGTCCGCTGCCTCTCGGTCTATGACCAGAACAAGCGCTTTGCGCCCAAGTTCGATGAAAGCACGGAGATGGTTCTTGAAGGCGACACTATTCTGCTCTCGGTAGGCCAATCAGCCGACCTGAGCTTCCTCGACCCCGCCCGCGACGGGGTGGAGATGCGCTCCCCGCAGCAAATCGTCAACGACCCCGCCACCGGCGCCACCTCGGCCCCGGGCGTGTTCGTGGCCGGCGACATCGCCTACGGGCCTCGCCTGATGATCCACGCCATCGCCAGCGGCAAGCAGGCGGCGCGCTCCGTCTACCGCTACCTGACCGGCTGCGAGATTTCGCCCGAAGAAGTGCAGTTTCACTTTCCGCTGGAGCGCTACCACCGCGAGAAGCGCTACGAGACCCGCCGCCGGCTGGAGATTCCTGTCCTCCCGCCCGAGGAGCGCCTGCGCGACCCGAAAGCACTGGTTGAAATTGGCTACAGCGACTCGCAGGCGCGCGCCGAAGCCGGCCGCTGCCTCGACTGCGGCATCAACACTGTCTTCGACGGCGAGCGCTGCATCCTCTGCGGCGGCTGCGTGGATGTCTGCCCCACGGTGTGTCTCAAGCTGGTGTCGCTTGATCGGATCGAGCCCTCGCCCGCGCTCGCGGCCGCCGTCAACCAGTTGCTGGGGGAAGACGCCGCCGAAGCCACCGCTATCCTCAAGGACGAAGACCGCTGCATTCGCTGCGCCCTGTGCGCCGAGCGCTGCCCCACCCAGGCCATCACCATGGAACGGTTTCAATTCACCCAGGAGTGGATGCCATGCCCGACAACGAACCCGCCGGCTCCCGTCTCGATCCGCCCCGCGTGAGCCGCCGAAGTTTCCTGAGCCTGGCCTCGCTGGCGAGTTTCTTCGCCGCCATCGGGGTGGCCGCGGCGGGCGTCTTCCGCCTGCCGGCGCCGACGGTCCTTCCTGGACCGATGCGCCGCACCAAGGTCGGCCAGGTGGAGGACCTGCCCGTCGGCAGCGAAAGGCTTTTCCCGAAGGAGAACGTGTTCGTCTTCCGCGACGAGGAAGGCATTTACGCCATGTCGGCGGTGTGCACGCACCTGGGCTGCACGGTGTCGCGCACCGGCGAGGGTTTCGCCTGCCCCTGCCACGGCTCGCGCTTTGGCTCTGCCGGCGACGTATTAGGCGGGCCGGCGCCCCGGCCGCTGCCGCAACTGGAAGTAACTCGCGCCGCCGACGGCCAGCTCGTCGTTCTGGCCGACAACGAGGTGCCGGCGGGCACCCGATTCCGCGTGTAGGAGACTTGGATGGCCGCACCGATTACTCCGCAGCCGGGCCACAGCGCCGCGCAGGAGTTCCTGCACAACCTGCGCCGCCTCCCGAACACCTTCAAGGACGCCTGGCTGCGCCTGGGCAAAGTGCCGGAGTCGGAGCGCGAGGAATCGCAGGCCACCTTCCACAACTTCTTCCTGCACATCCACAGCGTGCGCGTGCATGTGCGCACCCTCTCCCCGACCTTGACGCTCGGCCTGGGGCTCATCGCCGTCTCCAGTTTTGTGCTGCTCTGCATTACCGGCGTTCTGCTGATGGTGTATTACAAGCCCTCGACCGCGCTGGCCTACGAGTCAATGAAGGACATCCACTTCACCGTCGCCACCGGGCGCTTCGTGCGCAACCTCCACCGCTGGAGCGCGCACGTGATGGTGCTGGCTGTCTTCCTGCACATGGCGCGCGTGTTCTTCACCGCCAGCTACAAGAAGCCGCGGGAGTTCAACTGGCTCATCGGCTTGGCGCTGCTGGTGGTCACGCTGGGGCTGAGCTTCACCGGCTACCTGCTTCCCTGGGACCAGTTGGCCTACTGGGCCATCACCATCGGCTCCAACATCGCCAACTCACCGCGCGAGCTCACCGACGCCGTCGGCATCACCGAGTGGCTCGACCCCGGCGGCTTCCAGCGCCGGCTGCTGCTGGGCGCCAACTACGTGGGCGAAGATGCGCTCATTCGGTTCTACGTCCTGCATGTGTTTGTCCTGCCGGTCGTCTTGGTCATCCTGGTCAGTGTGCATTTCTGGCGCATCCGCAAGGACGGCGGCCTGGCGCGGCCGGAAGACCCGATGGGCGGCCCAGCGGAGTGGGGCGCGAAGATGCGCCCCGTGTTCCAGCCGCTGGCCAGCAAGACCTACGGCCTGATGGCCGTGGTGCGCGGCCGGCGGCCGCCGGTCAACCGTGGCCCCGAGAACACGATGATGAGCTGGCCCCACCTTTTCTGGGCCGAGCTGGCCGTGTTCATGCTGACGGTGCTCGTCACCCTCGCCCTGTCCTTCTTCTTCGACGCTCCCCTCAAGGAAATCGCCAACCCCGCCATCCCCGAAAACCCGGCCAAAGCGCCGTGGTACTTCCTCGGCATTCAGGAGTTGGTCTCCTACTCGGCGTTCACCGGCGGGCTGGTGATTCCCCTGGTGGCGCTGCTCGGCCTGGCGCTGATTCCGTTCCTCGATCGCCGGCCGGGAGGCGAAGGCGTCTGGTTCGGAACCCCGGGCGAAGGGCAGGTGGCCGGGCGCTCGGCCCTCTTCGGTCTGGCCGCTGCCGTGGGCATGCTGGCCTTCACCGTGAATCTCGGCTGGCTGCGCAACTGGTTCCCGCAGATTCCGCAGCTATGGATTCTGTTCATCAACCCCGGCTCGTTGCTGGTGCTGCTCTATGCCGGGTGGTCGCTCTGGGTCCTTAAGCAAAAGAACTCCGTGCGCCTGGCGGCAGTAGCGCTGTTCACCTGCTTCCTGGTGGGCTTCACCGTGCTGACGTACTTTGCCACCGTGCACCGGGGGCCCAACTGGGAGTTCTACTGGTGGCCGTCGCAGTGGCCGGTGCACTGAGAGTGAAAGAACGATGAAGAACCCGTCCATCCTGTACCGCTGGCTGTTGCTAGGCACCAGCCTGGCGACGCTCGGCTTTCTGGCGGTGGCGGCGGTTCAGGAAAACTATTTCTCGCAGTGGCAGGTAGTGCAGCGGGAATACCGCAGCATCCTCAAGCAGAAAGCCACCGACGAGCGCGGCGAAGAGCTCTATCGCAACTTCCGCGTCGAGCTGCGCCAGGTCAGTGTTCCTGACCTGAGGACTGTCGACCGCTGTGTAAGCTGCCACGTCGGCATTGACGACCCGCGCATGACCGGCGTCGTTCAACCCTTTGCAGTTCATCCGGGCAACATTCTGGAGAAGCATCCGGTTGACCGCTTTGGCTGCACCGTGTGTCACCAGGGCCAAGGCCCCGCCACTTATTTCCGCGACGCCAAGGCCGAGGACGTGTTTTGGGATTACCCCCTGCTGACCGCCGAGCTGACCCAGTCCTCCTGCCTCGCCTGCCATGATCCTGCCCGCTTGCCCGCCCACCAGGTGGAGTTGTTGCAGGTCGGTCGGCAGCTCTACCAGGAGAAGAGCTGCGGCTCGTGCCACCAACTCAAGGACCGCGGCGGCACGTTGGGCGCGGCGCTGGATGACGTCGGCAGCAAGACCCGCCACCAGTTGACCATGGCCAGGCTGGAGCCGCCGCACACCACCTGGCGCTGGCACCAGGCTCACTTCCGCGACCCGGCCGGGGTGGTTCCGGGCAGCCAGATGATCAATCCCCGCGTTTCCGATGAGGAGGCTCTGGCGCTGACTGTCTACATGCTCTCGCTCCGCCAACGCGACGTCCCGGAGAGCTACCTAGCGCCGGACAAGATTGAGCAGAAGTACCGCGAGCTGCGCCCGGAGCCGCTGGTTGCTGAACAGATCTACACGGCGTATTGCAGCGCCTGCCACCTGCCGCAGGGCGAAGGGAGCAATTTCCCGGCGTTGGGAGTCCGCTCCCCGGGCATCGGCCGGTCCGACTTCCTCGACCTGGCCTCCGACCAGTTCATCCTCAGCACGCTAGAAACTGGCCGGCCGGAACGGAAGATGCCGGCGCTGGCCGCGGCCAAGGGCACGCTCACGGCTGATGAGGCGAAAGCCCTGGTCTCGTTCCTGCGCGCGCGCGGCCCCAAACCCCCGTCGCCGGCTGAAGTCGAGCGCGCCGCCTCGAACCGCGCGCTGGGCGAGCAGCTCTACCAGGCGGACTGCGCGGGCTGCCACGGCGAGCGCGGTGAGGGCACACCGCTGGGCTCACCGCTGGCCACGCCGGACCGGCGCGCGCCGAGTCGCGCGGCGCTCTATCGCGCGCTGGCCGACGGTGTGCCCGGCACGGCCATGCCGCGCTACACGCGCTACTCCGCGGCCGAGATGCGCGCGCTGCTCGACTACACCGCCTCGCTTCCTTCGGTCGCAGGCTCGAGAGCGCGCTGGGAGATGGGTCAGGGGAACACTGAATCCGGCCGGCCGCTCTTCGAAAAGACCTGCGCCGGATGCCACGGAGACCAGGGGCAAGGCAAGACGGGCCCGGCGCTGGGCAGTGCGGGGTTTCAGAAGGCAGCGACCGAAGCCTTTGTCGCCGCCACCATCATTCGCGGGCGTTCGGGGACCCCCATGCCCGCCTTCGGCCGCGCCAGCGTGAGCTATCCCAAGCTCACCCCGCAGGAAGTGCTGGACCTGGCGGCGTTCGTGAAACGCGAGCTGGGCGCCAAGCAGAAAGCAACGCAACCGCCAACAACCCCGGAAAAGACGGGAGATTGACCATGGATCGAAGAAAGTTCCTCAAGGCCGCCTCGGCGATGGGCTTCGGCGCGCTGGTTTCGAGCGTTACGCCCGCCTGGGGGCTCGACGACCTCTCTAACCCTCTGGCGCACTATCCCGATCGCGATTGGGAGAAAACCTACCGCGACCTGTTCAAAGTGGACGACTCCTTCGTCTTTCTCTGCGCCCCCAACGACACCCACAACTGCCTGCTGCGCGCCTACGTGCGCAACGGCGTGGTGACGCGGATCGGGCCCACCATGGGCTACGGCCAGGCCACCGACCTGCAGGGCAACCGGACGTCCCACCGCTGGGACCCGCGCTGCTGCCAGAAGGGACTGGCGCTGACGCGCCGCTTCTATGGCGACCGGCGCGTGCGCTACCCCATGATCCGCAAGGGATTCAAGCAGTGGGTGGACAAGGGCTTCCCGCGCGGCCAAGACGGCAAGCCCCCGGCGCAGTACTTCCGCCGGGGCTGGGACGGTTGGGAAAAGCTCACCTGGGACCAGGCGGCCGAGTACGTCGCCAAGACGCTGCACAACGTCGCCACCACCTACTCCGGCGAGGCGGGAGCCAAGAAGCTGGCCGAGCAGCACTACGACGAGGAATCGATTGCCGCCATGAAAGGCGCGGGCACGCAGTGCCTGAAGTTCCGCGGCGGGATGCCGCTGTTGGGCGTCACCCGGGTGATGGCGATGTATCGCATGGCCGGGGTGCTGGCGCTGCTCGATGCCAAGATCCGCGGCGTGGGCCCCGACAAAGCCCTGGGCGGCCGCGGCTGGGACAACTACTCCTGGCACACCGACCTGCCGCCCGGACACACGATGGTCACGGGCACGCAGACGGTCGAGTTCGACCTCCACGCGGTGGAGCACTCGAACCTGGTGGTGGTGTGGGGGATGAACTGGATCACCACCAAGATGCCGGATTCCCATTGGCTCACCGAGGCGCGCATTAAGGGCACCAAGATCGTCGTCATCGCCTGCGAGTACAGCGCCACCGCCAACAAAGGCGACGAGGTCATCATCGTCCGCCCCGGGACCACGCCGGCGCTGGCGCTGGGTCTCTGCCACGTCCTGCTCCGCGAGGGCTTGTGGGACCAGAAGTTCGTGCAGCGCTTTACCGACCTGCCGCTGCTGGTGCGCATGGACACGCTCAAGCTGCTCATGGCATCGGACATCGACAAGACCAAACCGCTCGCCCCGCTCAGCAACTTCACCACTGTGCTTCCGCCCGGGCAGGCGCCGCCGCCGCCCGGGGTTCAGCAGAGCCAATTCGTCCCCGCGGCGCTGCGGGAGAAGTGGGGCGACGCTGTGGTCTGGGACCGCCGCCGGGGTGCTCCGGCGCCGCTCTCCCGCGACCTGGTGGGAGAGCGGTTCGACCGCGCGCAGCTCGATCCCGCCCTCGAGGGGCACTTCGAGGTAACCCTGGCCGACGGCAAGCGCGTGGCCTGCCGCCCCGTTTTCGATCTGGTCCGGCAGTACATCATGGACAACTACTCGCCGGCGGCTACGGAAGAAATCACCTGGGCTCCCAAAGCTGCGGTGGAGAAGCTGGCCTGCGACATCGCCGCCAACAAAGGCAAGACCCTGCTGGCGGTGGGCATGGGACCCAACCAGTTCTTCAACAACGACCTGAAAGACCGCACCCAGTTCCTGCTTGCTGCGCTGACCGCCAACATCGGTCGGGTGGGCGGAAACATCGGCAGCTATGCGGGCAACTACCGCATCGCGCTGTTCAACGGACTGCCGCAGTACATGATGGAGAACCCGTTCGACATCGAGCTGGACCCCGCCAAGCCCGCGCGCCCCAAGCAGTATTGGCGCGCGGAGTCCGCGCACTACTACAACCACGAAGACCACCCGTTGAAGGTCGGGACGAAGATGTTCACCGGCAAGACGCACATGCCGACCCCGACCAAATCGCTCTGGTTCGCGAACGCCAACTCCATCCTTGGGAACGTGAAGTGGCACTACAACGTGGTCAACAACGTCCTGCCGCGGATGGAGATGATTTGCGTCAACGAATGGTGGTGGTCGACCTCCTGCGAGTACGCCGACGTGGTCTTCGCCATCGATTCCTGGGCGGAGCTGAAGCAGCCGGATATGACCGCGTCGGTCACCAACCCGTTCCTGCAGGTGTTTCCTCGCACGCCGCTGCCGCGCATCTTCGACACGCGCGGCGATGCCGAGGCCGTCGCTCTGGTGGCGGAGAAACTGGCGCGCCTCAGCGGCGACAACCGCTTCCTTGATTATTTCAGGTTTGTCCGCGACGGTCGTATGGACGCCTACCTGCAGCGCATCCTATCGGCCAGCTCGGCGACCAAGGGCTATCAAATCGGCAAGCTCGAAGCCGACGCCCGGAAAGGCGTGCCGGCGCTGATGATGACGCGCACCTCGCCCCGCCTCGGCGGCTACGAGCAGGTCGAGGACTCCAAGCCCTGGTACACGCGGACCGGGCGCCTCGAGTTCTATCGCGACGAGAACGAGTTCATTGAGTACGGGGAGAACCTGCCCGTCTACCGCGAGCCCATCGATTCGACTTTCTACGAACCCAACGTGATTGTCGGCGTCCCTCACCCCTGCTTCCACAACGAGGAACCGGAGGCCTTCGGCGTCGACCGCGACGATCTCTCCTGCGAGGTGCGGCAGGTGCGCAACGTGGTCAAGCCGTGGTCGGAGGTCGCGCAAACGCAGCATCCGCTGGCCAAAGACGGCTACCGCTTTATCTTCCATACGCCCAAGTACCGCCACGGCGCGCACACCACACCCATCGACACGGACATGGTAGCGGTGCTCTTCGGGCCCTTCGGCGACCTCTACCGCCACGACCAGCGCATGCCCTTCGTGACCGAGGGTTACGTGGACATCAACCCCGCCGACGCCAAGGAGCTGGGCGTCGAGGATGGCGACTACGTGTGGATCGACTCCGATCCTTCCGACCGGCCCTACCGCGGCTGGAAGAAGCGCGACCCGGCCTACAAAGTCGCGCGGCTGCTCTGCCGGGCGCGCTACTACCCCGGCACGCCCCGCGGGGTGACCCGGATGTGGTTCAACATGTACGCGGCCACGCCGGGCAGCATGCGCGGCGCAGAAATCCGGCCGGACAAGCTGGCGAAGAATCCCGACACCAACTACCAGGCAATGTTCCGCAGCGGCAGCCACCAGAGCGCCACGCGGGGCTGGCTCAAGCCTACTCTGATGACCGACTCGCTCTCCCGCAAAGAGCTCATGGGCCACGCCATGGGCCAGGGCTTCCTGCCGGATTCCCACTGCCCCACGGGCGCGCCGCGCGAGTCCATCGTGAAGATCACCCGCGCCGAGCCGGGCGGGCTCCACGGCAGGGGCCTGTGGCGCCCGGCCGAGCTTGGCCTGCGGCCCGGCTACGAGAACGACGCCATGAAGAAATATCTGAAGGGCGACTTCGCCAAGAAAGGTGGATGAGCCATGGCCCGCGTTTACAACTGGCAGATCGGCCGCGCGATGAACTACTGGTATCCCGAGAACCGCCCCAAGCGGCAGTTCGGCGCGGTGTTCGACATCAACAAGTGCATCGAATGCCAGACCTGCACGCTGGCCTGCAAGACTACCTGGACCAGCGGCCGCGGCCAGGAGTTCATGCTGTGGAACAACGTCGAAACCAAACCCTACGGCAGCTACCCGCTGGCCTGGGACCTCCAGGTGCTGAGCCGGCTGGGGCCGCAGACGTGGCAGAACGGCCGCTACACCGGCCGCACTGTCTTTGAGGCGCTTCCCAAGGGCGACCGAGTGCTGACAACCCTTCGGCAGGATGTGGACTACTGTTACCCGAACGTCGGCGAGGATGAGATTCTCGGCACGGTGACGCGCGGCGGCGCCTTGAGCCTGCCGCAGCAGATGTGGATGTTCTATCTGGCGCGCATCTGCAACCACTGCACCTATCCGGCGTGCCTCTCTTCGTGCCCGCGCTCCTCCATCTACAAGCGGCCGGAGGACGGGATCGTGGTCATCGACCAGAGCCGCTGCCGCGGCTACCAGGAGTGCGTGAAAGCCTGCCCGTACGGCAAGGTGTACTTCAACCCGGCGACCGGGACGAGCGAGAAGTGCATCGCCTGCTACCCGAAGATCGAGCAGGGCATTCAGCCGCAGTGCTTCGTCAACTGCATCGGCAAGATCCGGCTGCAGGGGTGGATCAACCCGCCGGACCGGCTGCGGGAGGACAACCCGGTGGACTACCTGGTGCACGTGCGGAAGATCGCGCTGCCGCTCTACCCCCAGTTCGGGCTGGAGCCCAACGTCTACTACGTCCCGCCCATCAATGTGCCCGACAGCTTCCTGATTCAGATGTTCGGGCCGGGCGCGCCCGCGGCCGTGCAGGCCTACCGCAACGCCAAGAACGACAAGGTCCTGGCCGGTCTTTTCGCTCTGTTCGGCAGCACCGAGCGCACCATCCCCTACTTCAAGATTGTGGGCGACAACGCGGTGGCTCTGGACGATTCCCGGAGAGAGCTGGTGCGGGTGCCCATCTACGAGCCGGTGCACGTGCGGCCGGCGCAGGACCGGCTCTACCAGATCATGCGCAGCAATACCACGTAACGAGGCTGGAAAGGAGAAAGGCAAGATGATTCGCAAGGTTGCAGTTCTGGCGCTGCTGCTCGGGGCGTTGGCAGGCTGCCGCGGCGAGTCGGCGCAGGACCTGGAGCAGATTCCCGCGAAACGGGTGGCGGCGCCGCTGCCGTTTGACGATCCGGCCTCCGGCCTGTGGCAGCAGGCGGTCGAGCACCCGGTCAAACTTCTGAAGCAAGACCTTACCGAACCGATGCTCAAAGAGCCGGGGGTCGAGCTGGTCAAGGTCCGGGCGCTGCACGACGGCGAGTGGGTGGTGTTCCGCCTGGAGTGGGAAGACGCCACGCAGGATTTGATCCCCAGCACCGGCCACAGCAGCGACGCCGCCGCACTGCAGTTCCCCTTGGCGCCGGACGGCGACGTCCCGCACGCGGCCATGGGAGAAAAGGGAAGGGGCGTGCGCATCTGGTACTGGAAGGCCGTGTGGCAGGACGATGCGGCGCGCGCGCAGGCCGGACGCGGGGATCGAATCGCCAGCCTCTATCCCAACGCCGCTGTCGACCATTATCCCTTCGAGGCCAGTCCATCGGCGCGGGCCGAAATGGAGAAGCGATACGCGCCGGCGCAGGCGGCGGGCAACCCGACGGCGGTCGGTCCCGGTGCCGGCGGCGTTCAAGTGCTGGTAGCCGAGGGGTTCGGAACCACGCGGGCCTTGCCCGCGCAGGCAGGTCGCGGTCACGGCCAATGGGGCGCAGGGAAGTGGAGGACAACGATCGCGCGTCCGCTGCGGGGCGGCGCAGAGCTGGGCGACATCGAGCCCGGGAAGCGCAGCTACGTCGCGTTTGCGATTTGGGACGGCGCCCAGGCCCACACCGGCTCGCGCAAGATGCGGTCGGAATGGGTCCCGCTGGTGCTGAGAGAACAATGAAGGTCGCGGCAAACAGCCACGAGCGGGTTCTCCGCGCGGAAGCGCGCCGGTGGCTGGAGAGGGCCACACGGTGGCGGTTGCTGTCGCTCCTCTTTCAGTTGCCGGCGCGGGAATCGCGACGCGAACTCAGCCGGCTGGCGGAGGGCGCATCGGGAGAATCGGCAAGCGTGGCGAAGGAGTGGGCGCGCGTTCCGCTGAAGGAGGCGGAGGCAGAGTATCACCGCGTCTTTGGCTCCGGCGGAATCCCGGCGACCGAATCTGCCTATGACCCGAACGCCCTGGCGGGCCGGGGCCCCCTGCTGGCCGACATTGCCGGTTTCCACGAGGCGTTTGCCTACCGCCCCGAAAAGTCGCCGGCGCCCGTTCCGGACCACATTGCGGCCGAGGCGGACTTCCTGTCGTACTTGGCCTTCAAGGCCGCCTTCGCCCTCGACAGGGAGAACAAGGAAGAAGCCCGGCTGACGGCGCAGGCCTACGAGCGCTTCCTGCAGGACCATCTCAGGACGTGGCTGCCGGCGTTTCAGGACAGACTCGAGCGCCTGGGACTGCCGCTGGTGGCTCGGGTGCTTGCGTGCCTGAGCGAGGCGGCCGCGGACTCCGGCGGTTGCGCCACCCCGGAGGGCGCGAGCGCGCGCGGCTGAAGTGTGGCGGCGGTGAACCTCCCGGTCAGCGAGGCCTGAATGCGGCGACTCCTCTCAGGTGTGCTCGGCCCCTTCGTGTTGTTGCTGGGGTTCGTGGCGCCCAGCGCGGCGGAGGAGCCCAAGACCGCGAACAGAGACAAGGAGAAGCAAGAAGCATCGCGGAGCGAAAAGCCGAAGCGGCTCGAGTTCGGGGCGGAGCTGCGCTGGCGCGGTGAGTTCCGCGATAATGCCGACTTGCAACCGACCGACGATTTCGACTCCTTCCTGGGTCAGCGCATCCGCGCCCACCTGCGCATCCGGATTCACCCGCACCTGACCGGCTTTGTCCAGGGGCAGGACGTCTGGCTGTTCGGGGCCGAGCGGGACAAGATTACCCATAGCCTGGGCACGAATCTTTACCAGGCCTATCTGGATTGGAAGCCGGGCGGGAGCGAACGCTGGGAGTTGCGCGCAGGGCGGCAGGAGCTGGCCTACGGCGAAGAACGGCTGGTGGGCGTGTTCGGGTGGGACAACGTCGGCCGCTCGTTCGACGGCGCGCGATTGCGTTACCGCTCCGGCTCGTGGTCGAGCGATTTCTTCGCGGCGCGCTTGGTGGACGTGCGCCGTGCCGGCGCGGGGCACCGGCCCGGCAACCAGGACCTCTACGGAATCTACTCAACCCGGGCGCCGAAGGAGTCAGCGAGCCGGACCGAGCTCTACGCTTTGTACCTGCACGACGGGTTGCGGACCCCGGGCGAGACTCCAACGGGGATCTTTTCCCCGACAGACATTGTCACGTTGGGATTTCGCCACCTGCGCCAGCCCGCTGCGGCGGGTTGGCGCTACTGTGTCGAGCACGCCTGGCAATTCGGAGAGCGCGGGCCCGACGGGTACCGCGCCGCCATGGTCATCGCCACCGGCGGCTACGGTTGGGGCGGGAGCTGGCAGTCGCGCCTGCAGGTGGAATACGACTTCGCCACGGGCGACAACGACCCCACCGACGGGCGCGCGCGCGAGTTCAATAACCTTTTTCCCACCAACCACGCTTTCTACGGCTATGCCGATTTGGCCGGCCTGCGGAACCTGCATGACTTCCGGCTCACCGCCTCCGCGCGCCCGCACCCCAAGCTGGTTCTGGAAGCTGACTATCACCGGTTCCTGCTGGCGGCGCGGCGCGGGCCGTGGAAGAACGCCGGCGGGCGCGTGCTGGGCTTCGATCCCACCGGCGCCGCCGGCCGCGACGTGGGCCAGGAGATTGACCTTACCTGCCGGCTGGCGCTGCAGGCTCACGTCAACCTGTTGGGTGGGTACTCGATCTTCCTGCCGGGGCGCTTCGCCATCCAAACCCGCGGCCCGGAGCTCCACCACTTCGGCTACATCCAGACAACGGTTCGCTTCTAGGCGCCGCAGAGGATGCGCTCGGCCTCCTCGTGGTCGGACTCCATCACCATGGGGATGCCGCTCAGGGAGGCGGCCTCCGGGGTGAGGGCGGCGATGTCGTCGCGCGAGATGTACTCGAGTGAGAACTTGCGCGCGCCGCACATCAACTGCCGCAGGCCCTGGGCCACCCGCTGGTAGTAGGTGTAGAGACCGATGGCGCCGGTAGGGATCTTCTTGAAGCGGTCCTTGTAGCGCTCCTGCAGCTCCGGCGCGGTGACGAAGACCTCGTTGACAGTGGTGCCGAAGCGCTCGACGTAGACCGGCAGGCTCGACTCCTCGATGCGGTGACCGATGGTCTTGCCCACCATGGCCGCGGCCAGCGGGCCGCGCGCCCAGGCGATCATGCGGGCGTAGGGAGCGACCAGCGCCAGGCCCTTGAAGATCTGGTCTTCGAAGGTAAAGCCGCCGGCGAGCGCGATGGGCGGGACGTAGTCGCCCCGCTTGGCCAAGGTATCGCAGTACTGGCGCAGCAGGGAGTGGAGCTCGATGGCGGGCACGCCCCACTCGTTCATCATCCGCCAGGGGCTCATGCCCGTGCCGCCGCCGGCGGCGTCGACGGTGAGCAGGTCAATGCCGGCCTCCGAGCACCACTTCACCGCGCGGGCCAGGTCGGCGGGCCGGTAGGCGCCGGTCTTGAGGAAGATCCACTGCGCGCCCAGGGCGCGCAGCTCGTCCACGCGGCGGAGGAAGGTTTCACGGCTGGCCATACCGATGCGGGAGTGGCGCTCGAACTCGCGGAAGCTGCCGCGCCGGAAGGCCTCCTCGACCACGGGATCGTCGGGGTCGGGCAGAACCACGTAGCCGCGCTGCTTGAGCAGCCGCGCCTTCTCCAGGTCGCGGATCTTCACTTCGCCGCCGATGTCCTTGGCGCCCTGGCCCCATTTCAATTCCACCGCCTTCACGCCCAGCGTCTTGATGGCGTACTCCTGCACGCCGAGCTTGGTGTCCTCGACGTTGGCCTGGACGATGATCTCGCCGCAGCCGTCCTCCTGCCAGTCGCGGAAGCACCGCACGCGCCACTCCAGCTCGGGGCTGGAGAGCACGCGGCCGTCGCTGATGTTGGATTTCGGGTCCATGCCGCAGACGTTTTCGCCCACGGTGAGACAGGTCCCCGAAAGGGCGGAGCCGACGGCGAGGCTCTCCCAGTTGGTCTTGGCAATGTTGGTCGACCCCAGCCCGGCGAGGATGAAGGGCAGGCGCGAGTGGATGCCGGGGGAGCGGCCGAAGACGACTTCGAGGTTGACGTTGGGGAAGAGGGCCTGGTTGCTGTCGGGCGCGATGCCCCAGGCGCCGGTGGCGCGGCCGAGGATGGTGAAATGAGAGAGGTCGACCGGGTAGTCCTTCGCCGAAGCGGTGGTGATGATGCCGAAGGGCTGCGGGTAGATCATCTCCGGGCCGCGGTAGGCGGACTTGCCGATCTCGCACATCCCGATGCAGCCGTCCACGCAGGTGGTGCACATCCCGCTGAAGGGGCTGATGGAGTCTTCGGTGCGGTTCTTGGTCAGCGTCGCCGCGGAGGCGTTGAGGCGCGAGTACGTCATGTTCGTTCTCCTTTGGTCGAACTCTCAGCAGATTTCTGGACCGGCCAGACCAGGTCCTGGCGCAGCGGCCCGGCGAGCTCACAGGCCACGCAGGGGTCGAGGAAGCACATGGCGTGGTCGTGGTAGTCGAGACAGGCCGGGGCGAAGTTCAGGCAGCCGCTGCAGAGCGTGGTCTCCGCCTGGGCGCCGTGGCAGCGCAGCTCGCAGACGGGGCAGATGTAAAGGCAGGCGCCGCAGTGGCGGCAGACCTCCGACTGCCAGCTGAACGGGCTCATCACCTTGCGGCGCGGGCCGCGGTAGGCGAAGCCGATGGCGCCGGCCATCATCTGCTCCCGACAGATGCGCACGCACTTGCCGCACTGGATGCAGTCTTCGAACTTGGGGACCAGGCGGACGCCGGCGACGCCGTAGCGGGCGGCCAGATCTTGTATCGTCTTCGATTGCGGGGAGGTGGCGACGTAGAGCTCGAGCAGAAGCTGGCGGGCGCGCTCGACGCGCGCGGTGTGGGTGTTGACGACTAGGCCGTCATCGGCCGACAGCGTGCACGCCGTCTGCAGCTTCGAGCGCGGCGGCGTGCCCACCTCGACCACGCACAGCCGGCAGGCGCCGTAGGGCGTGAGGCCGTCGTCGTGGCAGAGGGTGGGAATCGGAATGCCGAGGAAGCGCGCGGCTTCCAGCACGCTGGTGCCGCGCTCGACTTCGAGCTCGATCCCGTTGATGGTCAGCTTCGGCATCGCGCGCTCCTCAGGTCACCAGCACCGCTTTGGGCTGGCAGACTTCCAGACAGGCGCCGCACTTGATGCACTTGGTGGAATCAATACTATGCACCGCGTCCTTTTCGCCCAGAATCGCCTCGGTGGTGCACACCCGCACGCAGGCGTGGCAGCCGTCGCAGAGTGTGGGCTCGATGGAGTAGGTGATGAGCTCTTTGCAGACCTTGGCCGGGCAGCGGCGCTCGCGGACGTGGGCGAGGTATTCGTCGCGGAAGTAGCGCAGCGTGGTGAGCACAGGGTTGGGGGCCGTCTGGCCGAGCCCGCACAGTGAGGTTTCCCGCACCACCCAGGAGAGGTCGTCGAGGAGTCTCAGGTCGTCTTCGGTGCCTTTGCCTTGGGAGATGCGGGTGAGGAGCTCCCGCAGGCGTTGCGTGCCTTCGCGGCAAGGGAAGCACTTGCCGCAGGACTCTTCTTCGAGGAATTCCATGAAATAGCGCGCGACGTCCACCATGCAGGTGGACTCGTCCATGACCACCATGCCGCCCGAGCCCATCATGGAGCCCGCCTGGGTCAGGGCTTCGTAGTCGATGGGGAGGTCAATCAGGCTGGCGGGGATGCAGCCGCCCGAGGGCCCGCCGATCTGCACGGCTTTGAGCTTCTTGCCGTTGGGGATGCCGCCGCCGATGTCGTAAATCATCTCGCGCAAGGTGATCCCCATGGGCACTTCCACCAAGCCGGTGTTGTTGATCTTGCCGACCAGCGAGAAGACCATGGTGCCTTTGCTGCCCTCGGTGCCGATGGCGGCGTACCACTCCGGGCCGCGGTTGACGATGACCGGAACGCTGGCCCAGGTCTTGACGTTGTTGATGACGGTCGGCTTGCCCCAGAGACCTTTCTGCACGGGATAGGGCGGGCGCGGCTGGGGCTCGCCCACGCGGCCTTCGAGGGAGGCGATGAGCGCGGTTTCTTCGCCGCACACAAACGCGCCGGCGCCCTGCACCAAATGGATGCGGAAGTTCAGGCTCGAACCCAGAATGTTCTCGCCCAGCAGCCCGCACTCCTCCGCCTGGGCAAGGGCGGCGCGCAGGTGCTCGACCGCCAGCGGGTATTCCGCGCGGACGTAAATGTACCCTTCGCGGGCGCCGAGTGCGTAGGCGCCGATGAGCATTCCTTCCAGCACCGAGTGCGGGTTGCCTTCGAGCAGGCTGCGGTCCATGAAGGCGCCCGGGTCGCCCTCGTCGGCGTTGCAGATGATGTACTTCGGCGTCGCCGGCTGCTGGCGCATCACGTCCCATTTCTTCCCGGTGGGGAAGCCGGCGCCGCCGCGCCCGCGGAGGCCGGAGCGTTGCACCCAGTCCACCACCTGCTCGGGCGCCAGCTCCGTCAGCACGCGCGCCAGCGCGGCATAGCCGCCTACGCCCAGGTAGTCCTCGATGGACTTGGGGTCGATCTTGCCGTTGTTGCCGAACAGCACCCGCTGCTGGCGGGCATAGAAAGGAACTTCCTCTTCGCGCAGAATGCGCGCGCCCGTGGCGGGGTCTTGATAGAGCAGGCGCTCCACCGGGCGGCGGCCGTTGCTCAGGCTGGCGACGATGTCCTTGGCATCGCGGGCGGCCACGCGGTTATAGAAGACGCCCTCCGGCCAGACCAGTGTCAGCGGTCCCTTCTCGCAGAAGCCATGGCACCCTGTGCTCTTGATGTCCACGGCGTCCCGCAAGCCGGCGCGCTCCAGCGCCTTGCGCAAGCCTTCGATCACGTCGTGGGCGCCGGAGGCCGAGCAGCCGCTTCCGGTGCACACGCTCAGGCAGGGCTTGGCCTGCGCGCCGGCTTTGACGCAGAGGGCGCGCTGCGCTTCCAGGTCGGCAACGGTGTGGAGCTTGGTTCGCATCCGCCCGGCTCCCTTCAGTCCGCGGCCTGCGGCTGCTCTTTGTCTTTCGGCCGGTACTTCTTCAACAACCCGGGAACTTTGGCCTGGGTGAGGTGCGGGTGGGTGTTGGCATCGACGCGCACCACCGGGGCCAGGGCGCAGCAGCCGACGCAGCGCAGGGTGCGAACGGTGAAGGTGAAGTCCGGCGTCGTGCCAGGCTCGCCCAGTTTCAGGTCGCGCAGCAGCCGGTCGAGCACGCGGCCCGCGCCGCGCACGTGGCAGGCCGTGCCCAGGCACACCTGCACGAGATGCTCGCCCACCGGCTCCAGGCTGAAACAGTTGTAGAAGGTGGCGACGTGGAAGACCTGCGTCAGGGGAAGGCGAAGCCGGCGCGAGACCGTGCGCAGCGCTTCCTCGGGCAGGTAGTGGAACTGCTCCTGGATTTCCTGCAGGACGGCGATCAGCTCCTCGGCGCGCGGCGCGCGTCGGCCGAGCAGGGCTTCGACTTCCGTAGTCGTGCTCATGGTGTTCCCTCGCCCGGCTACTCGCGGCCGAAGACCGGCGCGTGCAGCACCTCTTCGCTGCCAAGCACGTGCCGCTCGCCGCACGACTCGCAGCGCTCGACCACGACCGGCCACTCCAGGTAGGCAAAGGAGCAGGTGGCCATCAGCGACGCCGGACACTTGGTCCTGGGGCAGACGTACTTGCCCACTTCAAACTCGGGGACAACCGCCTTGGGTTTCGGCATAAGTGCGCTCCGCCCCGGACGTAGCAACTCCTCTGCCAAAACGGGGAGGGGGGTGGCGGGGGATGCGGCGGCCTAAGCTGTTCGCAGGGTGCCAGTTACAAGCAGAGACGACCGTGCGCGTGCATAGAGCCGCGACCAAGAGGAGGGAACTAAGTGTTCCGGCGCACGCGTGAGGAGTTTAGCCAGCGGACAAATTGTCACCGAACGGGGCGCCGGCAGGTGCCTTTACACGCCCCAGCCGTAGGACTCGAACTGGCGGACGGAGCGGCGCATCTGGTCGCGCAAGCGTTCGGTAAACTCGGAGCAGCCAACCACGGTGCTGCCCGGCTCGGCCAGGTCGGCGGTGCGGTAGCCTTCGGCGAGCACTCGGTCGAGCGCTGCTTCAATCCAGTCGGCCTCGGCGGCCAGGCCAAAGGCTTCGCGCAGCAGCATGGTGGCCGACAGGATGGCGCCGATGGGGCAGGCCGAATCCTTGCCCGCCAGTTGCGGCGCCGAGCCGTGAATGGGCTCGAACAGAGGCGTGCCTTCGCCGCAGCTCATCGAGGGGATGAGCCCGATGGAGCCGACCAGGCCCGCAGCGGCGTCGCTCAGGATGTCGCCGAACATGTTGGAGGTCAGCAGGACGTCGAATTGCTCCGGCGCCAGCACCAGTTGCATGGCGGCGTTGTCGACGTACATGTGGCCGAGGGCGACGACGCCGGTGAAGTCCCCCGCCACTTGTTCCACCGTCTTGCGCCAGAGAACCGAGGTCGCCAGCACGTTGGCTTTGTCCACCGAGGTCAGGCGCTTGCGGCGCGCCGAGGCGCGGCCGAAGGCGAAGCGCGCTACGCGCACCACCTCCGTTGTGCTGTAGGCCTCGACGTCGAAGGCCTTCTCGTGCCCGTTGCGGCGCTCGGTGCGGTGCTCGCCAAAGTAGATTCCGCCGGCCAGCTCACGGACGATTTCAAGGTCGATGTTGCGCCGCTGCCCGGGCGCGAGCGGCGACAGCCCGCGGAGCGGCGCGCGCAGGCGGATGGGCCGGAGGTTGATGTAGAGGTTCAGCTCCTTGCGCAGGCGCAGCAGGCCGCTCTCGGGGCGGCGGTCGAGCGGCAGCGCGTCCCAGCGCGGCCCGCCCACCGCGCCGAGCAAGGCGGCGTCGGCGTCGCGGCACGCTTGCAGCGTCTCATCGGGCAGAGGATTGCCGCTGCGGTCAATGGCGGTTCCGCCGACGGGATACTCCTCCAGCGTGAACTCGTGCCCCAGCTCGGCGGCGCAGTCGCGCACCACTGCCGCGGCCGCGGACGTAACTTCCGGGCCGATGCCGTCGCCCGGCAGCAGGATAATCGTCTTCTTGACCTTGATCATTCCTTCTCAGTCGGCCGCGGAGGCTGCGGCTTGCGGCTGCGCCTCGCAGGGCGGGGCCGGGCGGACGCGCTGGCGCATCACTTGGTGGACGGTCGACAGCAGGTCGCGGTCGGTCACTTGCTTCTTGCTGTCGGCGAGCGCCATCACTTTCTGGTAGCAAGCCGCAAGTTCGTCGCCGCTAATATCGTAGCCCAGCTCCTTCAGCCGCACGCAGAGCGCGTTGCGGCCCGAATGCTTGCCGAGCACCAGTTTTCGCGCCGGCACGCCCACCGCCTCCGCCACCAGGATGAGCAGGGGGATCGAGCCGCTGGGCACGCCCGCCGTCCCGATGGCGG